>Belle_p2__coassemble_1242_pt1 | contig 62320 bp, 49 predicted proteins | sample Belle_p2__metabat2_low_PE_004 | metagenome-assembled genome bin Belle_p2 | reverse complement strand
TGAACAGTTCAGCAAATAGTCTGTAAGACAACCCATCTTCTGCCGCAGCAGGAAAGACGGGGTATTGCCGGGTGGTGCGAAAAATACGGTTTTGAAGCTTTAGAAGAGGTCACTGTTGGCTTCCATGAGGGCCAGGACTTCTTCTCGGGTGGCCAGAAGGTCGGAGAAGGCGGAAGCACTGCCGGTGCACACACCGGTTTTGAAGGCTTCTGCATAATCGCCGCTCTGGAGGTATCCGGTGATGAATCCGGCGACCATGCTGTCGCCGGCACCCACGGAATTTTTCAGGGTGCCCCGGGGGGCTGATGCATAATGGCGTCTGCCGTTTTCATCGATGAGCAGGGCACCGTCTCCGCCCATGGACACCAGGACGTTCTGCGCGCCTGCTTCCTGCAGCTTTCGGGCATATACTTCAATGTCCTCCAGGGTTTCCAGTTTCACCTGGAACATCTCTTCGATTTCATGCTGGTTGGGCTTGATCAAAAAGGGATGCAGGGGAAGGACGTTGAGCAGCAGATCCCGGGTGGCATCCACCACAATGCGGATGTTTCGGTCCTGGAGCTTTTCCATGATGTCCCGGTACAGCGTCTGGGGCAGGGAAGCGGGGATGGCTCCGGAAATAATCAGGGTGTCCCCGTCCTGGAGGGCATCCAGACGCTGCATGAGCTTTTCAATGTCTGTCTGGGTGATGACGGGACCGCGGCCGTTGATTTCCGTTTCCTGTTCGCTGCGCAGTTTGACGTTGATGCGGGTATCCCCTTTTTCCACCCAGAGGAATTCGGCATTGATGCCTGCTTCCTTCACCATGGATTCCAGGGCCTTGCCGGTGAATCCGGCCAGAAAACCCAGAGCTTTGTTTTCCAGTCCCATGTTCTGCAGGACAATGGAAACGTTGATGCCTTTGCCCCCGGGCAGGATGAAATCATCACTGGTCCGGTTGGTAGCGCCCACCTGGAAGTGATCCACCGTGACGATGTAGTCCAGGGAGGGGTTGAGCGTGAGAGTACAGATCATGTTTTCCTCCATCTGACAGATGCGTCTGTCAGTTTTTTCTCTGATCGAATGATCAGTGTGGATCCGAAACCCGGATCACATCGATGCCATCCGGAATCTCCTGACCCTGATCCGTGGTGATGACCACGCATTCATCGGGCTTGGCAAACCGGATGTGCTGCTGCAGACCAAACTTGGAGTGGTCTGCCAGAACATAGCTTCTGGCGCATCGGGAAACAGCCTTTTTCTTGACCAGGCCTTCCGCCAGATCGGGGGTGGTGAAGCCGCTGTCGTTGACGCCGTTGGTTCCGAAGAACCCGATGGAGAAGTTGTACTTCTCCAGAAACTCGCAGGCTTCTTCGCCTACCACAGCTTCGGTCACCGCCTTGTACTGGCCGCCGGGGATGCTGACCCGCAGCCCCTTCTGGGAGAGGGCACTGGCATGAAAGATGGCGTTGGTCACATAGAGCGCATCCTTCTGATCGATGAGATCCACCAGAGCTTCGGTGGATGTGCCGCCGTCAATGAAGACGGTGTCGCCGGGCTCGATGAGCCGGTTGGCAAACTCGGCAATTTCCCGCTTTTCCTGGGCGTTGTGATGACGCCGGGCTGTTACCTGAGAATCCGTATCGTTGATTCCCGTGGTGACTCTGGCCTTGGCACCGCCCCGGATCCGCCACAGAAGTCCTTTGTCTTCCAGATCCATCAGATCCCGCCGGATGGTGGATTCTGACGATTCCAGCTGTTCCACCAGGTCCTGGCTGGTGATGGTCTGATGTTCATTGACCAGCCGCAGGATTTCCTGCTGTCGTTCATCCGTCAGCATTCTGCTTCCTCCTTTTGTGCCTGACTGAATTCCTTCAGTTTTCTTCATCTCTGTTCTTTTGACACCCACAATGTACACCCTTTCTTTCATCGAATCAACCAAATTCATTCAAATTTCTTCAAGAAAATTCAAATTCAACCAGATTATTCGCCGATTATCATTCAATAAAATTCAAAAAGCCTCAAATTGGGAGACTGAAATGAAGGAAAGTGAAGAATTTTGCCTTTCTATTCTTCAAAAGCATCCCCAAAAACCGTCAAAACCGCCAGGCTGTGCAGGAGGTTCCATGCAGAACAACCCCTTCTGGATGGGCATGCCTTTTCTTCATAAAGATTCAGAAAGATTCATGTTCCTTCATTATTCCTCAGTGTACTCCTGCCTGAGCTCCGTCATGACAGAAGAAAGAGAATCTGGAGAACTTCTTTGAACTTTCAGCATTCTCTTTCATTATTTTGAGTAGAATGAAATCGCCTGAAGAAAAAGAAAAGACTCCCTGACGGGAGCCGGAAAGGAAGATCGTCATGGCCAGTCCAAAATACCAGCAGATTTATGCAGAACTCAGAGAACAGATTCTCAACGGCACCTATAAGCCGGGCACCTATCTGCCCTCGGAAAATGAACTGATGGCCAGCTGCCAGGCCAGCCGGGACACCATCCGCAAGGCTCTGGGCCAGCTGGCTGCCAATGGCTTTATTCAGAAGGAAAAGGGCAAGGGCTCCCTGGTGCTGCATCGGGATTCCATCGCCTTTCCCGTATCCGGACTCACCAGCTTCAAGGAACTGCAGAATTCCACCATGCACTCCAGTGTGACCACCCATGTGGAGAGCTTTGAGGAAAAGAAGCCGGAAGCCTGGCAGAAGGAGATTCTCAATATGAAGGACGGCAGCATTTATGAGGTGCGCCGTGTGAGGGAAATCGATGGCGAGCGGATCATCTACGACCACGACTATCTCAATGCCAGCCTGGTTCCCGGCCTGACCAGCGAACAGGCCGCTGATTCCATCTATGAATACATTGAAGGCGTGCTGCACAAGAAAATTTCCTTTGCCAGAAAGGAAATCACTGTGGTGCCTGCCACCCGAGAAGACCGCCGCCTGCTGGATCTCAAGGACTATGATCTGCTGGTGTGCGTCAAATCCTACAACTTTCTGGAAGATGCGTCTTTATTCTGTTATACGGAAAGCCGCCACAGACCGGACAAGTTCCGTTTCATCGATTTCTCCAGAAGAGAACCTCAGCACGCCTGAAAAGCCGAAAATCCATCCATTTCAAGCCGTTCCACACCCGGAACGGCTTTTTTGCGGGCAGAAACAGGGAAAATGAATGAAAAAACAGTCAAAAACGCAGTCCGAAAAGATTCCGGGAGAAACGGCGTTGACATACATGTACGTACAAGTTAATCTATGAGTGTCAAACATGTACGTACAGGTTAAAAGAAGAGAGAGGTACTCCCAGATGTCAAAATTTGAAAAAGATGCCCGGGCGCTGCTGGATTATGTCGGCGGTGCTTCGAACATCAATGCGGTGACCCACTGCGTCACCCGCATGCGGTTTGTTCTTGCTGATCCATCCCTGGCCGATATCGACGCCATCGAGGATCTGCCCTCGGCCAAGGGCACCTTTACCCAGTCCGGCCAGTTCCAGGTCATCATCGGCAATGAAGTCCAGGAATTCTACAACGACTTTCTGAAAGTCTCCGGTCTGGAAGGTGTGTCCAAGGAAGCCGTCAAGAGTGAGGCCAAAAGCCAGCAGACCTGGCTGCAGCGTCTCATGAGCAACCTGGGCGAAATTTTCGCTCCCCTGATTCCGGCCCTGATCACCGGTGGTCTGATTCTGGGTTTTCGAAATATCATCGATTCCGTCTATATGTTCGAAAACGGCACCAAGACTCTGGTCATGATGAACCAGTTCTGGGCCGGCCTGGATTCCTTCCTGTGGCTCATCGGTGAAGCGATTTTCCACTTCCTGCCTGTGGGCATCACCTGGTCCATCACCAAGAAGATGGGCACCACTCAGATTCTCGGTATTGTTCTGGGTATTACCCTGGTATCCCCCCAGCTGCTCAATGCCTATGCGGTGGCTTCCACCCCGGCAGCAGAGATTCCCGTCTGGGATTTCGGCTTTGCCCAGATCCAGATGATCGGCTATCAGGCCCAGGTCATTCCCGCCATTCTGGCCGGTTTTGCTCTGGTGTACATTGAACGCTTCTTCAGAAAGATCACCCCGTCCGTCATCAGCATGATCGTGGTTCCTTTCTGCTCCCTGATTCTGGCTGTTCTGCTGGCTCATGCGGTTCTCGGTCCCATTGGCTGGGTCATCGGCGACTGGATCAGTGACATTGTCTGGGCCGGTCTCACTTCCAATGTGAAATGGCTGTTTGCGGCCATCTTTGGCTTTGTCTATGCACCGCTGGTCATCACCGGTCTGCACCACATGACCAACGCCATCGATACCCAGCTGGTTTCCAGCTTTGGCTGCACCACCCTGTGGCCCATGATCGCCTTAAGCAACATCGCCCAGGGCTCTTCCGTTCTGGCCATGAGTGTTCTGCAGAAGCACAACGACAAGGCAGAACAGATCAATATCCCCAGTATGATTTCCTGCTATCTGGGTGTTACCGAACCCGCTCTGTTCGGTGTCAACCTGAAATACGGCTTCCCCTTTATCTGCGGCATGATCGGCTCCAGCGTGGCAGCCATGATCAGCGTGGGCTTCGGGGTTACCGCAGCCATCATCGGTGTGGGCGGCATCCCCGGCATTCTGTCCATCTTCCCGCAGTTCTGGGGCTGGTTCCTGCTGGCCATGGCCGCAGCCATCGTGATTCCCTTTGTTCTGACCTGGATCATCGGTCTCAAAAAGCTCAATGCGGAAGACCGCTATGGCAAAAAGAAAGCCGCAAAGGCAGAAGAAACCGCAGCAGCCGCTGCCAAAAGCCTGGACATGGCTGAAGATGTTTTCCTGACTCCTGCAGAAGGCACTGTGCTTCCTCTGGAAAAAGTGGAAGATCAGGTGTTCTCCCAGAAAATGATGGGCGATGGCTATGCCATTGATGTCACCGGCAAAACCATCAGCTCTCCTGTTAACGGAACGGTCATGATGACTTTCCCCACCGGTCACGCTGTCGGTCTCAAAGATACAAAAGGACGCGAAATTCTCATTCACATCGGCATGGATACCGTGGAACTGGACGGTAAAGGCTTCACCGTTCTGGTCAAACCCGGTGATGTGATCCAGGCGGGCGATCCCCTGGTCAACATCGATCCTGAAGTGATCCGGGCAGCCGGCAAATCCCTGGTTTCCCCGGTCATTGTCACCAGCGGCCAGAAAGTGGTTCTGGAAAAGGAAGGCCCTGTCTCCACAGGTGAAAAAGCCGCCAGAATCGAAGACTAGAACACGGCATTCAAATCAAACCAGAACAGAAACACAGTAAATAGAAAAGAGAAACAGACTGATCAGCACAGACTGCCAGGCCGAAAAGCCGGCAGTCTGTTCAAGGAGGACTTGCCATGAAACGCTTTGAAGACAGAACGGTCTATGAAATCTATCCCCGTTCCTTTATGGATTCCAATGGAGACGGCATCGGCGATCTGCCCGGCATCATCTCCAGACTGGACGATCTGCAGGATCTGGGCGTCACAGATCTGTGGCTGACGCCCATCTATCCTTCCCCGGGCTGCGACAACGGCTATGATGTGGCCGACTACCGGGCCATTGATCCCCAGTATGGCACCATGGAAGATTTCGAACGCCTGGTGAAAGAAGCGGATAAACGCGGCATGCACATCATGATGGACATGGTCTTCAACCACACCTCCACAGAGCATGAATGGTTCCAGAAGGCCCTGGCCGGTGATCCGCACTATGAGGACTACTACATCTGGAAAACCGCCAGAGAAGACGGATCACTGCCCACCAACTGGCAGTCCAAATTCGGCGGTCCGGCCTGGGAGTACGTTCCCGAAAAGGGAAAATACTACCTGCACCTCTTTGATAAGGGGCAGGCGGATCTGAACTGGGACAACCCGGCCGTCCGGCAGGAATGTGCCGGCATCGTCCGCTTCTGGATGGACAAGGGTGTGAAAGGCTTTCGCTTTGATGTCATCAACCTCATCAGCAAGGCTGCCTTTGAAAACGACGACCAGGGCGACGGCAGATGCTTCTACACCGACGGCCCGAGAATCCATGAATTTCTTCAGGAGCTCAACCGGAACTCCTTTGGCCAGGATCCGGCTGTCATCACCGTGGGAGAAATGTCTTCCACTACCCTGGAAAATGCCAGACAGTATGCCTCTTTGCAGGGGCAGGAACTGGACATGGTGTTCAGCTTCCATCATCTGAAGGTGGACTACCGCGACCAGGAAAAGTGGTCTGACATGAAGCCGGATCTGGATGAACTCAAGCGGCTGCTGTTTACCTGGCAGACAGGTCTGCAGGAAACAGACAGCTGGAACACCCTGTTTCTCAACTGTCATGACCAGCCCCGCTCCGTGGAACGCTTTGGCAATGTGAAAGAGTACCGCGCAGAGTCTGCCAAAGCCCTGGCCACCATGATGCAGATGATGAGAGGCACTCCCTATCTCATGCAGGGCGAGGAAATCGCCATGAAAAATAACGGCTTCACCTCTCTGGAGCAGTACCGGGATGTGGAAAGCCTCAATGCCTGGAACATCATGAAAGAACGGGGTCTGGAGGAAGAAACCATTCTGAAGATTCTGGGCTCCAAATCCAGAGACAACGGCCGGGGCACCATGGTCTGGAACAGCCAGGTCCACAACGGTTTTACCACCGGCACGCCCTGGATTATCACGGAAGAAAAAGATCCGGCCTGGACGCTGGAAGAACAGAAGAAAAACCCGGATTCGGTGTGGAATCATTACCGGCAGCTCATTGCCATCCGCAAAAACCACGACTCCATTGCCACCGGCACCTTTACGCCTCTGCTGGAAGATGTTCATGGCGTCATTGCCTACAAAAGAACCGGCAAAGACGAAGAAGCGCTGGTGATCACCAGCCTGCTGGAGGAGCCCGTGACCATTTCTCTGGACGATGCCGAAGGCTGGCATCTGGAACTCTCCAGCTATGTGGATGGGCAGAACGCAGATCAGACCATGACCCTGCGCCCCTTTGAAAGCAGCCTGTATTTTCGCCCAAACGAGAAAACAGAGCAGAAATAAGCAAAAAGAAGAAACACATCATAATTGAAAGACTGCCTGAACCATGGGCACAGGCAGCATCAGAAGGAAATCAGCGGCAGCGGCTGGTTTCCTTTTTTCTATCCCTCTTTTGGTCAGCTTTCTTCAAACGGCTGAAGCAGACAGTGCCCCAAAGAGGGATGGAGGATGGCTGGTGTACAATAGGGCCGGAAAATGGATACGATCCAGCCAACCAGAGACAAGGAGGAGCTTTCATGAAGGAAACCATGATTCAGTATTTCGAATGGTATACCCCCGCTGACGGCCGCCACTACACCAGACTGACCAAGCACGCCAACTGGCTGCGGGATCTGGGGATCACCAAAGTGTGGCTGCCCCCTGCCTACAAGGGCTTTGGCGGCAAAAACGACACGGGCTACTCCCCCTATGATCTGTACGACCTGGGTGAATTCCGCCAGAAGGGCAGCGTGCGGACCAAATACGGCACCCTGAAACAGTACCTGCGGCTCATTGAAGCCCTGCATGACTGCCGCATGGAAGTGCTGGCCGATATCGTCTTTGACCACCGCATGGGAGCGGATGCCACCGAAGACGTTTCGGTGGTGCGCATGGATGATCACAACCGCAATCAGGCCATTTCGGCTCCCTTCATGGGCAAGGTGTACACCCGCTTTCTCTTTGCCGGCCGCAAAAACCAGTATTCTTCCTTTGTCTGGAATGCCTCCTGCTTCAAGGCCACGGATACGGTGGTGGATCAGCCCCGGGGCATCTATCTGTTTGAAGGCAAGCACTGGGATGACCGTGTATCCCAGGAACAGGGCAATTTTGACTACATCATGGGTGTGGATGTGGACACCCAGTGTGCCCCGGTCAAGGACGAACTGACCCGGTGGGGCAAATGGATGATCCGCAAAACCGGCATCGACGGCTTCCGGCTGGATGCGGTCAAATCCATCGATGCGGATTTCTTCCCGTACTGGCTGGGGGAGATGCGCAAATATAAGGGAAAGCCCGCCTATGCGGTGGGAGAGTACTGGAGCGGCAATGTGGAAGAACTCCAGTCCTATCTGCGGGAAAGCCAGGGCTGCATGTCTCTCTTTGATGTGCCCCTGCATTATCATCTCCACGATGTGGCCTGCAGCAGCGGCCAGGGTGACCTGCGGGGACTGGCCATGAACACCCTGTCCACCTGCGATCCCCATCATGCCTGCACCTTCGTGGACAACCACGACACCCAGCCCGGCCAGGCTCTGGCCAGCTGGGTCATGGACTGGTTTCGCACTTCGGCCTATGCCTGGATTCTGCTGCGCCGGGATGAAATGCCCTGCGTGTTTGAACCGGATCTGACGGGTTCAGGCGATTTTCATGTGGTCAGCCTGCTGTCGGAAATGATCTGGATCCGGGCGCATCTGCTGTGTGACAACATTGTGGACTGCTTTGACGATGATCCCCAGAAAGCCTGCTGGATTTCTCTGTGTGAACATCCGGTGGTGGTGATCATGACCATCGGGGATGCCAAAAGCAGCCATCTGCAGTTTGCCGACCTGGCGGGCATGGAGCTGGTGGATCTGGCCAGACCCCATATCACGGCGTCTGTGGATGACCAGGGCCGCTTTGAAGTCAGCTGTGCAGCAGGCTGCTGCTCCATCTATCTGCGAAAAGAAGATGCTGACTGGCTGAAGCATGGCATGCCCACACGACCTTTGACCATCAACGGCCATCACCGCCACGGGTCCCGCTCCTGAAAAAAAACTCTTTCAGACACTCAATAACCATGAAGATTCCTGCAGAGACTGTTCTCTGCAGACGAAAAGCTCCGGCGTGGATCCGGAGCTTTTTTGATTATTCCGTTTTTCTGTTTTTCAGGGCTTTTCGGGCGATGGCGCACAGGAAAGAGGAAGAGGGGACGATGAGATAGCTTTGCAGAGACGTGGACAGATCGGCAATTTCCACGGCTCTGCGATGACTGGAAAAACCTTCCTTTTCCAGCGTCCGGCTGGACTTGATCACCGGCAGGCTGGAGAGCTCGGTGAGTTCGGTAATTTCGTCATAGGTGTCAAAGTAGTAGATTCTCGAGCGGTCAAACCAGTTTCGGGTGAGCTTTTTCCACACGCCTACCCGGCCCAGACAAAGCAGGCTTTCCCCGTTAATCTGCTCCAGGCTGACCTGTTCCTGATCAGCCAGAGGATGAGACTCGGGCAGCAGCACCAGCAGGTGTTCTTCCATGACGGGAAGAGAACAGGTCCCGGGATGAGACAGCGGATGAGACAGGACAATGCCCTGCACCAGACCTTCTTCCAGCTGCTTCTGCAGCAGGGCTTCATCCGCTTCCAGAAAAAAGCGGGCGGTGCACCGGTTTTTGAGCAGTTCTTCCAGCACTATCATGGGACTCAGCAGTGAACAGCCGATGGTGTACACCTGCAGGGACTCGCTGAGCTTCTGCAGCTTCTCTACCATATGATCCCGGCTTTTGAGCAAAGCGCTGAATTCTCTGCAGGCGGCTCTGCCGCAGTCGTTGAGAAAGAGGCGGCTGCCCTTTCTCTCAAACAGGGACACCTCCAGCTCCCGTTCCAGGGCCTGCATGGAGCGGCTTAAAGCCGGCTGAGAGATGTTGAGCTCTTCGGCAGCCGCCGAGAGCGTTCCTGTTCTGGCAATGACAAGAAACTGTTCCAGCCATCTGAATTCCATGCGATGATTCCTCCCCTGTCCGGGTTTTCTGCACTGATGTATGCGTTTTAGTTATAGTAGCATGCCAATTCGATATTAGACACGACGAAATTCCGGGGAAACAATAAAGACTGACCCAGAAGTGAAGATGGTCCTCTGCACCTGAAAAGGGGCTGCCTTTTTCGGGCATTTCCCTTTACAGAACACAGACTGACCAGTGAGAAAGGCAGGAGGAAACATGAAAAAGATTCTTTTTATTAACGCCAGTCCCCGCAGGAATGGAAATACCGCCCGCATGGCGGCAGAAGTCATTGGAAACCATGACTACCAGACCCTGACCCTGGCGGACTATCGCATCAACTCCTATGGTTCCAATCTTGACGGGGATGAGCTGGACCAGATTGTCAAAGCCATGAAGCAGGCGGATGTCCTGGTCATTGGCTCTCCCGTGTACTGGCACAACCTGGCCGGCATTCTGCGGGTGGTCATGGATCGGTTCTATGGCTGGATCGACGACGGCACTTTCCAGGGCCGAGATCTCTTTGTCATCTATCAGGGTGCAGCGCCCACAGACTGGATGCTTCATGACGGAGAGTATTCCCTCCAGCGCTTTGCGACCATGTACGGCTTCAACTGGAAAGGCGTGGCCACCAGCGATGAAGAAGCCGGAAGACTGCATACCGTTTTTGAAGAAATACTCTAGACTTGCACCATTCAACAGGAAAAGGGGGGAATGGCATGTTGTATGACAGCCGGCTGGACGTCTTTCTGGCCTGTGCCAGAGCAGGAAGCTTTTCTGCAGCGGCACAATATCTGTATCTGACGCCCACAGCCGTCATGAAGCAGATGAGCGCTCTGGAATCAGAGCTGGAGATGCAGTTGTTTGTTCGCAGCCACAGAGGGCTGGAACTTACCGATGCCGGCAGACAGCTGCAGGTGGAGTGCCGGCAGGTCAGAGACTGGAGTCTGCAGGCCATGGAACGTCTTCGTTCAGCCCGGAATGGCCTGCACCAGGAAATCCGCATCTGCACGTCCGCTCTGACGCCTCCGGAACTGCTGGGACAGATCTGGCCGGTGATCCAGCCGAACATCCCCGATCTGCACTGCCATCTGGTCCCCTTTGCCAACCGCCCGGAAGAAGGCCGGCGCATTCTGGCCCATCTCGGTGAGGAAATTGATGTGGTCAGCGGAGTCTTTGACGAAAGACTCCTGAACCTGCGCCAGTGCGCGGGTCTGGCCCTGAAAGAATGTCCGCTCATGATGGCGGTCCCCTTCGGACACCGGTTGTGGGAGGCAGATCACATCGCTCTTTCCGATCTGGCCGGAGAAATCATTCTGTGCATCTGCCAGGGCTGGAGCACGGCCACCGACAGAGCCAGAAGCCTGCTGGAAAAGAGGGGAAGTGTGGAAACCTTCGAATACTACACCCCGGAAATTCTGGTGCGGGCCATCAATGAAAATAAACCCATGGTGGCCTTTGAAGTGTGGAAGGATCTCAATCCTCTTCTGCCCATGATTCCCGTGGACTGGGACTGCTCTCTGTCCTATGGATTTCTGCATGCCAGAAATCCCCAGGGGCCATGCGCCGCTTTCTGAAGGCCATCGAGCAGAATGTCCTTTCCCGGAACCTCAAGGATCGGGAAAACATTCTGGAAGAAACATCCAATCAGTAGAAAGGCATCAAACTATGAATGAATTTGTCTTTACCTATCCAACCGCCGTCTATTTTGGAAAAGACGCTGCAAAGAAGCACCTGAAAGACGCTCTGAAGGGCGTGAAAAAAGTCATGCTGGTGACAGGAGGAGGTTCCGTGAAGAAAACCGGCATTTTTGATGACATCATGAACCTTCTGCAGGATGTGGAAGTGGTGGAATTTGCCGGCATTCCTTCCAACCCCACCTGGAGCAAAGTGCAGGAAGGGGCCAGACTGGCAAAACAGGAAGGCGTGGATTTCATCCTGGCTCTGGGCGGAGGTTCCGTCATTGACGCTTCCAAAATCATTGCCGCCCAGGCTGCCACAGACGAAAACTACTGGAATGCTTTCGTCCATGAACACCGCCTGCCCAGGGAAGCCCCTCTGCCTCTTGGTGCCATTGTGACCGCCTCGGGAACCGGTGCCGAAATGAACGGCGGAGCTGTCATCACCAATGAAGACGAACAGGTCAAGACCGGTGTCTTTGCCAAGGCTCCTGTCTTCGCCATTCTGGATCCGTCCTATCTGAACACCGTGCCTGTCATGCAGGTGTTCTCCGGGGCTTTCGATACCTGGTGCCACGCGCTGGAAAGCTATCTGGGCGTCAGTGAAGGCCGCAATATCACCGATGATCTGTCTCTGGCTGTCATGGAAAACACCATTGCCAACATGGAAAAGCTCAAAAAGGACCTGTACGACGAAAACGCCAGAGGCAACCTGGAATGGGATTCCGCCATGGCGGAAAACGGCATTCTGAAAGTCGGCAAACCCACCTGCTTCCAGGTGCACATGATCGAGCACCAGCTGGGCGCTTTCACCGACTGCAGCCATGGCCAGGGACTGGCCGTGCTGGAACCGGCTTATCTGCGCTATATCGCCAAATCTGATCCGGCCAAGCTGGCCAGAATGTTCCGCGCAGTCTTCCATGTGGGCAATCCCGACAATGAACAGGCCATTGAAGAAGGCCTGCAGGCTCTGGAAGCCTTCATTGCTTCCTGCGGCCTGCCCACCAGACTGAAAGATCTGCGCAGCCGCGTGGAAATCACCGATGAAATTCTGGACAAAATTGCGGATACGGCTGTGATTGTCAGTACCGGCCCCGTGACCCTGAACAGAGAGGACATCAGAGCCATTCTGGAGGCCTGCAAATGAAAAACCATTCTCTGAAATCCACCCTGGTGCTGTTCATGAGCGCTCTGCTGGTGTGCAGCGGCTGCTCTGCCGGAAATCCGGCTCCTGCACAAGAGAGTCAGGATGAAAAGGGTGACCTGAGCATTCAGACTCCCGAAGAGAGCCAGAACAAGGACGGGGACAGCGAAAAGCAGGAAAACTCGAACACCGTCATTGTTTCCTGTTCCTGGCCTGTTACCGGCATGGGAGATTCGGATACCGACACCTCCGCTTCTGTTGTCGTTGAAGACGGGAAAGTGGAAGGCAACACCGAATACGCCGCCAGCATCATTGCCGGTCAAACAGGCGATCAGTGGATCCGTCTGCAGACCCAGGAAGCCTATCCCGTGGACTATGACACCCTGGTCGATCAGGCTAAGGAAGAGCAGAACGAAAATGCCCGTCCGGCCCTGGCAGAAGTGCCAGATCTTTCCGGGGTTGACCGGGTGATTCTGGTAACCCCCAACTGGTGGTCCGACCTGCCCATGCCGGTCTATACATTCCTGGAATCGGAAGACTGGAGCGGAAAGGAAATCGTTCCGGTTGTGGTTCATGGCGGCAGCGGTCTCTCCCAGATCGTAGAAACCCTCTCGGAATATGCCGATGTGGATGCCGACAAAGCCCTGTCCATTTCCAGAAGCAGCCTGATGTCTTCAGAAGACACCATCAAAGAGTGGGCTGAGAGTCTCTGAAAGGAGGATTCCTTTATGAATCAGTGGATGGACCCCATCCCTGCAGAGCTGGAGCTGCTTTCTGCTTCCCTGCAGGCACCTGCCGAAAGACAGGGAACCCTGGCCTTCCTGGAGTATGACACCTGGGAATCGGCTGCCTATTCTGACAAAACTACCCCGCTGCACAAGCGGGCTGTGGTCTATACCCCCTGGGACTATGATGGCAGGACTCCCATGGACGTCTTCATCCTCATGCACGGGGGCTGGAGCAATGAAACCACCATTCTGGGCACCCCCGATCAGCCCACCGTGTTTAAAAACGCCGTGGATCACCTCATAGAAAGCAAAGCCATGAAGCCCATGATTCTGGTCTGCCCCACCTACAACAATCTGAGCCCGGAAGACAGCGCCGACTATGGCCTAGCGCTGCAGCTTACAGACCGATACCATCAGGAACTGACCAATGACCTGATGCCGGCTATTGTCCGAAACTATGCCACTTACTCTGATGGCGAAGATGCCAAATCGCTCATCACCAGCCGGGATCACTGGCGCTTTGGCGGCTTTTCCATGGGATCGGTTGCCACATGGCATGTCTTTGAACATGCGCTGGCCTACTTCTCCGGTTTCATGCCCATGAGCGGCAACGGTGGCCAGAACGGTCAGCAGATGGCCGAACTGGTCAGAAAACAGGGCTATGGTCCTGAAGACTTCTTTATCTTTGGCATGACAGGCACGAAAGACTTTGCGGCCGGAGCCTTTGTGCAGCAGCTGCAGAGCCTGGTGGATGCCTGGCCAACGTTTGTCTATACCGAAGACGGCCTCAACGGCAATGTGGCCCTGCGGGTGCAGGATGGCTGCAGCCATGATGCCAGGGCCATGTTCACCTATGCGTATAACGGCCTGAAGTGGTTTGGACAGGCTGATGAAGTGGAAGACAACGGGGTTTTCACGCCCAAAACGACCATTCGGGAAGTTCTCCACGATCCCGCTTTCCAGGGTTTTTCCCGCCTACTGTTTCCGGTGAATGCCGGCTACATGAGCGGAGACAGACTGGAAAACCTGGATCTGGCCTGGTACTCCCGGGTCAGTGGCGATGACAGTGCGAGAGTACTCAACCGGATGAAGGAAGATGTTCTGGCCGGCAATCAGATTTTCTACAACATTTACACCGAAGAAGAGATGCAGAACAATCCGGCTCTGCGCAATACGGGTCTGTTCTACTTCCGGGGTATGGAAAATGCACCCTTTGCCCTGGTCAGCGCCGGCGGCGGCTTTGCCTATGTGGCTGCCATTCACGACAGCTTCCCGGCCTGTCAGGAAATCTCGGCTACAGGCAATAATGCTTTTGCGGTGATTTACCGTCCGGGAGCCCGGACGGCCTGTGAAGATCTTTCCAGAGCACTGCAGTTCATCTTTGATCATGCCGCTGAGCTGAAGGTGGATTCGAACGGCTATTCTCTGTGGGGCGGTTCGGCTGGCGGGCGCATGAGCGCCTGGGTGTCCGAAATGGGCACCGCGGCTTTTGGAGCAAAAGCCCTGCCCAAACCGGCAGCAGACATCATTCAGTACACCGGCCTGACCGAAGCCAGCCGTAACGATGTGCCCACCTGGATGATCGTGGGTACGAATGATGGCATTGCCAACTGGCGAACCATGGAAAGACGAAGGAGAGCCCTGCAGAATCTGGGCATCGACAGCACCATCCGGGTAGTGAAAGGTCTGCACCATGGTTTTGGCATCGGCACGGGAACAGAAGCCGAAGGCTGGGTGAAAGAAGCCGTGGACTTCTGGCTGGCCCACCGCCGGTAAACCGGCCGAAGCAGAAAGAACAGGAAAGGAAATTTCGCATGAAAGTGATTCTTCATATTCTCAGTGATCTGAGCGGAAAAATTGATGGTCCCATGTTCTCGAATCTGGCTATTGCACCGGCTTCGAAAGCCTATGGAGAGATTCGAAAGAAACTGAACTGTCAGGGGGTGGTCTATGGGCTGACCACCATGGCTGAAGGCTATTGTGACGGACTGAGCCAGGTTCAACGAGGACCGGATCTGGAAGTATTTGAAGATCATCAGGCAGAAACCACGACTGAGTCCTTCATCGTCTCTCTGGATCCACAGGGCACCCTGTTCTTTGAAAAGGGAGAGCTGGTGCGCAAGAACAGAGCTTCGGCCCATGTCATTCAGGTGCTGACCGGTGCGGTTTCTCAGAACTATCTGGATGAGCTGCAGGAACATGGCGTCTCCTGGATCTATGCCGGAAAAACAGCCATTGATCTGCCTCTGGTGGTGCATAAACTGGAAAAGGACTGGGGCATTACCAGGCTCATGGTGGCCGGAGGCGGCATCTGCGACTGGTCCTTTGCCAGAGAAAACCTGCTGGATGAGCTGAGCATCGTTCTGGCTCCTATTGCGAGTGCTGATGAAACCAGCGCTTCGGTGTTTAGATCCATGGATAAATCAGAAGATCTCTCTGTGGCTTACACCCTGAAGGAAGCAGAAATCCAGGAAGGCGGTGCTCTCTGGCTACACTATGCAAAGCGGGCGCAGTGACTGAATCAGACAGGATCTGAAGAGGGCATCACAGAAGGGGAATCTGGGGGAAACCTCTATACTCAAGATAGAAGAGAGGTAGATACCAATGGCTCACGAATTTGAAAAAATGGAAGCTGATGTTCTTGAAAAAGAAATCCGTCACGATGAAGATGTGATCGACGCAAAACGCGGCGACCTGAACATGCATGAAGCTGAAAACGATCATGACAGCTCCAAATTCATGAAGGATCTCCATAACGAAGAAATCAAGCATGACGAAAAAGTCATCGACCGCAAGGAAGAACGCGCTGAAAAGCACGAAGAAAAACTGAAAGAAACCGAACAGAAAATCTGTGGCTGCGGCTGCGGCGGCAAGCACTAACTGCCTGCTTTTTTTCAGGACGATATTCCAATGAACCGCACAACGGCAGAACCGGGAAGCAACCGGATCTGCCGTTTTGTTGTTGCGAACACCAGAGGAGTGGTCTATTTTGAACAGGCAGGAAAGGAGACTGATCGAAATGAGTGAACGTACCGAACCCTGCGAACTCACCACGCTGGTGCTGATCCGGGATGGAAACCGGATTCTGCTGCAGGAACGGAATAAGGGGGATGGCTGGAACGGCCTGGTGATGCCCGGCGGCCATGTAGAACCGGGAGAATCCTTTGTGGAATGTGCCAGAAGGGAAGTGCGGGAAGAGACCGGACTGGAAGTCGGCGATCTCCAGCTGGCTGCCGTCAAGCAGTTTCCCCATCATGGACACCGCTACATCGTCATGTTATACTGCACCGACTGCTTCAGCGGGACTCTCCGTGACAGCGAAGAAGGCCACAACGCCTGGTATGATCTGGACGATCTGCCCCGGGAGAAGCTGGTGTTTGACTTTGATAAAATGCTGGAGACATTCCTGGATCCGTCCATTTCCGAATTCCAGTACATTGAAACCGCTGATGGCCTGCAGGCCATTCTGCGATAAACAAAACCGGAGCCATTTTTGGAAAACGACTCCGGTTTTTGAATGGGAAAACCGGGGACTGCCCCCGGTCTGCTGTTGTGACTGAATCAGGACTCTATCTGGAATGGCGCAGGCGGCTGATGATCCATCCTGCAGTACTGGCAAGGAATACGGCCAGGAAGACATAGCCTGCAGGAACCAGAAAGAACGGTTCATGCAGAAGACCCTGGGCATCCACAGTGGAGCCCATGATGGCAAATGCGCCAAAGCAGAGAAGAGTGCCCAGAGCGCCAAGGGCGGACATCCAGGCAAAAATTGTGGAAACAGGGTATTTCTGATCCCTGGTGGATGTTGTATGCATGAAAATACCTCCGGCCAGACGGTGTTTTCATCTGGCTGCATTCTTTATAGTCTTTTGGGTGGCAAAGAGCCAGAACACTACCCTTTCAAAAGATTACAGATCCGTCACGTATCGAAAGCTCTCCGGAGCACGAAAAAACGGCTCATGAAGAGCCGTTGCAATATCGGGGGGATTTTGTCTAGTACAGGGTTCTGGACAGAAAAGCCTTGACGTCAAAGGGAGCCCAGCCTTCGCCGTTTTCCAGATAGAGACAGTATCGGGGAGTACCGTCTTCATCCAGAGAGCCATAGTGCATCCAGGTGTCACCGTATTTCTCAGCGATCTTTTCGATGGATGCCAGGCACTGAGGGAAATAGGCTCTGGCATGGTAATGAGTGCCCCAGGCAGCCCAGATCTTGTGATTGGGATACTGGCTGAGCACTTCATTGATGACCTTTTCGTTTTCGGCAACCAGTTCGGGGCTGGCCATTTCGTCCAGCTCATCGAGGTGGGTGGCTCGCTGAGGATAGAGGCACAGAATAATCCAGCTGTCATAGCCGTAATCTGCGGCAATGTGTCTGACTGTTCCCAGAGTCGGGGAGGTTCTGGTGGGAGAACCTACGCTGGGATTGATGCTCATGACAATCAGAGGGTTTTTGCCCTTTGTGCCAATGACGAACCGCGCCGTATTGTCAGCGTTGTTCTGATAGATATATTCTTCTTGATCTGACATGAAAGCGTCCTTTCTGACCCGCGAAAAGCGGGCCTCAACTTTCCTGACCTTCCCAAAAGGAAGGGAAGCTTCTGCTTCGGATTCAGCTTATCATTTCAGATGCCGCAGGCCGTTTCTGGTGCTCTGCCAAAGAGAACACCACAGGCGTCTGCAGAAAGTCCCGGATTTTCTGAGCCTGATGCAGGCCGTCTTCATAGAGAGCCTCCAGCTCTTTCGTGTTGCGGCTTAAAGCCGTGACGTGATGGGGATGATCGGGCGTGACGCAGAGCAGCCGGCCTTCCTGCTCCAGTTTTCTGACCACTTCTACGGAGTGGTGGTAGACGGAGGGTCTGTTTTCCAGCGCTCTGGCCAGGCCTGGCTGGCTGGAGGTTTTGCGGGAATAGCGAAGCAGGCTGACCATAGCCGCCTGCAGCGGTCCTTCTTTGTCCTCTTCCAGACCGGAGGGCAGAATCAGCACGATTTTGTCGGCGCCTTCTTTCAGGACCTTTTCAATGGGAAGAGGATCCGAGAGGGTGCCATCGCAGGCCGGCAGGCTGCTGATGACACGGGTGGTACAAAGCCAGGGAATGGAACAGCTGGTCTTGAACACATCGTAGTGGTCTGGCCAGATGTCGGACTTGTCAAAATACATGGGTCTGCCGCTTAAAGCGTTGGTGGTGACGAACAGACATTCACTGGGACTGTTTTTGAGCACATCCACCTGCAGAGGATCTTCTCCGTTCCGGTCGGAGAGGGTCGAAAAAATATAGTCGAAATCAAAGTAGCTTTTCTTGTGGACGAAATTGGACAGGGACATGTATTCCGGCCGCATGGCATACTGCAGATAGAAGCGTCTGGTGCGGCCCCGCTGTTTGCAGGCATAGCTGGCCAGATTGGCACTGCCTGCGCTGACACCGGCATACAGGTCAAACAGGATGCCTTCCTCCAGCAGGGCATCGGTGACACCGGCACAGAAGATGCCTTTCATGCCTCCGCCCGGATCAATGATGGCTGTTTTCATGGCAATTCCTCCTCCACATGGCTGTTCTTTTTCCGTTCTGCCTTATTGTATTGAAATCCAAGGGACAGAATGCCTGTAATGACCAGAGAGAGTCCGGCACAAGTGCGCAGAAAGCTTCATAATGATCAGGACAGACTGTCCCATGATGATCTGCCCAGTTGTACCTTTCAACAGACAGATTGCGCAGACTGGCCAAAAAAGATAAAAACACAAGAGACAATCTTCCATGTCGTACAGAAAGAGGGATCCCCATGACAGCACGTGAAGAAGCACTGAAACCAAAATCCTATGAAAAACTGGTGGACCACGTCAGAAATGAAATTCTGGCCGGTCATCTGCACCCTGGAGACAAACTGCCTCCGGAGAGAGAGCTGGCCGAAGGACTCAATGTCAGCCGCAATTCCGTGCGGGAAGGCATCAAGGTGCTCCAGTATCTGGGCGTAGTTTCCCCCTCCCAGGGATCGGGCAACTACATCAGCGCCCACTTTGATGAAACCATCAGCGAGCTGCTGTCCTTTCTGTACTACCTCATGGAAATGAAGGAAGAGGAAGTTACCGAATACCGCTGGATGATCGAACGCTCGGCCCTTAAGCCGGCTGCTCTTCGCATTACTGATGAACAGAAGGAAGAGCTCCAGAGCACTCTGGAAGCTCTGAAGGAAGCCGAAGAGGAAGAAGAACAGATCGCCCAGGACCAGAAGCTGCACCGGCTGGTGGTGGAAGCCAGCCACAACGCCTTTCTGATTACCAGCTATTCGGCCCTGACTGTATTCATGGAACACTATGTCCAGAACATGCGCCGGCGTATCATCCGGGGCATGAAAAGCGCCAATGAACTGGAGCTGGCCCACACCCTCCTGGTGGAGGGCATCGTGCATCAGGACGTGCCTCTGGCCCTGCGGGGACTGCAGGCTCACTATGGCTACATCGATCAGTTTCAGAAGATTGATGAAACGGATCCCGTGTCTGAGGATCTGCAGGAGGCCCTGAAGGATCCTCAGAAAGGATAGAAAACGGCCTGAAAGAAAGCGAAACGGGAAGGCTCCGCCAAAAAGGAAAGCGGAAATTCCCGTGCTCATTTGAAATGACGAAAATTGATTTAAAATATTGGTAATCTGCAGACAATGCGCGCTGACAGATTCGGAGGAATATTATGCAAGGAATGATACTCGCCGCCGGCATGGGCAGGCGCCTGAAGGAACTCACCGAAAACAACACCAAGTGCATGGTGAAGGTCAACGGTGTCACCCTCATTGAAAGAATGCTCAGACAGCTGGACCGGCTGAATCTGGATCGCATTGTAATTGTCGTGGGCTACGAAGGACAGAAGCTCATGGACTACATTGCCACACTGGATATCAGCACGCCCATTGTCTATGTAGATAATCCCATTTACGACAGAACCAACAATATTTATTCCCTTGGCCTGGCCAAGGACTACCTGCTGCAGGACGATACCCTGCTGCTGGAATCTGACCTGATTTTTGAAGACAGCGTGCTGCAGGCTCTGGCGGACGATCCCAGAGAAACCCTGGCCCTGGTGGACAAATACGAGTCCTGGATGGACGGCACCTGCATCACCATCACCGGAGATGACCACATCGACTCTTTCGTTTCCGGCAAGAAGCTGAAATACGACGAGACCGACGAATACTACAAGACCGTCAATCTGTACAAGTTCTCCCGTGACTTCTCCAAGAGCCACTACGTGCCCTTCCTGGACGCCTATGTACAGGCCCTTGGCAACAACGAATACTATGAACAGGTGCTGCGCATCATCACCATGCTGGACGATCCTGTCATCCGCGCCAAGAAGCTGGACGGCCAGCTGTGGTATGAAATCGACGACATCCAGGATCTGGACATCGCTTCCGTGATGTTCTGCCCGGATGAAAACGAAAAGCTCAAGCGCATGCAGTCCCGCTACGGCGGCTACTGGCGCTATCCCGCTCTGGTGGATTTCTGCTACCTGGTGAACCCCTTCTATCCCAAACCCAGCATGGTCAATGAGATGAAGGCTTCCTTTGAGACCCTGCTGCGCCAGTATCCATCCGGCCAGGGGGTCAACTCCCTGCTGGCTGCCAAAAACTTCGGCATCCACCAGGATCAGGTGGTGGTCGGCAACGGTGCTGCCGAGCTGATCAAGGTGCTCATGGAACTGCTGCCCGGAAAATTCGGCTTTGTCCGCCCCACCTTTGAGGAATACCCCAACAGAACCGTGGAAGAACGCAGCGTCGTTTACATTCCCGAAGAAAAGGATTTCCGCTATGGTGTGGAGGATCTCATCACCTTCTTTGATGCCCATCCCATCGATACCCTGGTGCTCATCAACCCGGACAATCCCACCGGTAACTACATTCCCCAGAAGGATCTGCACAGACTGTTAGACTGGGGAAAGGAAAAGGGCGTCTTCCTGATCATCGATGAATCCTTCTCTGATTTTGCCCGAGACGAAGACAACACCCTGATTCACGAAGACATTCTCAAAGAGTATCCCGGTCTGGTGCTCATGAAGTCCATTTCCAAATCCTATGGCGTGCCCGGCCTGCGCCTTGGCATTGCCGCCAGCGGTAACACCGAGCTCATCGCCCGTCTGAAAAAGGCCGTATCCATCTGGAACATCAACTCCTTTGGCGAATTCTATCTGCAGATCGCCGAGAAGTACCAGAAGGACTTCGCCGAAAGCATCACTCTGCTCCAGCTGGAGCGCGATTTCCTGCTTCAGGAACTCTCTGGAATGGACGATGTCAGAGTGATTCCCAGTGAAGCCAACTACATCATGGCGGAACTGACCGGAAACGTCTCTGCCACAGAGCTGACCAAGAGACTGCTGTGCGAAGACAATCTGTTCATCAAGGATCTCACCGGCAAGATTCACCGGGATGGCAGACAGTTCATCCGTCTGGCCGTCAGAGACCGCAAAGACAACGAAAAGCTGGTGCAGGCCATGAAAAAACACCTGCAGCAGGCTTAGTTCCAATCCCAATCCCAGTACTCAAAGAGCTGTCCGCCTCAATGGACAGCTCTTTTTGCCGTTCTGGGCTGTGTGGAAAGGCTTGTCTGGATTTCAGGCTTCACAAAGGAAAGAAAAATGAGCGAATGCTACCATGAAACCATGAACAATAACGAAAAACTTCAGCTTCCCCAGATCGCTCTGGGGGTTCATTCTCTGGACCGTCTGCCGGATTTCCTGCGCCAGTATGGCACCAAGGTGCTGCTGGTCCATGGACACCGCCCGGTAGAAGACGGCCTGCTGGTCAAGGTCAGAACTCTGCTGGAAAAAGAACATTTTCCCTGTGCCAACCTGGGCCAGATTCTTCCCAATCCCACCTGGAGCTCCGTCAAACGGGGCATTCATACCGCCAGAAAGGAGAAATGCGATATCATTCTGTCCCTGGGCGGAGGCTCCACGCTGCAGTGTGCCAAGGCCATTGCTCTGGGGGCACCCTATAAGGGAGATGCCTGGGATTTCTGGAAGGGAAAAGCCGAACCCAAAACGGCCCTGGCTCTCGGCAGCATTCTGACCAACCCGGCCAGCCGGACCGAACTGTCCGAAGCCTGCACCATTGTGCGCAAGGGCAAACAGAAAACCTACCGCTCCCCCATGCTGGTGTGTGATTTTGCCGTCATGGATCCCACCCTTTCCCAGTACCCTCTCTATCCCACCATGAACCAGATCTTCGGCATCTTCGAACATCTGTTCTTTGCCTGGATGGAGAAAACCGGGGAACAGAGACAGACAGCCGCTGATCTCATGAAACGGCTCTTTGCCTGCTCCGATGCGCTGCAGAAGGACATTTCCAGTCTGCCGGCCAGAACCGAGCTGTATCAGATCGGCCTGGAAATGGGAGAAAAGATCAGCCATGTCAGTGTCGGCATTGAAGACCTGGCTGATGCTCTGGCTTTTGCCTGCTCTCTGCCTGAAGGCTCAGCCGGATCCGCTCTGTTCATGGCCTGGTGTGACCAGTTTACCGAACAGCAGAAAACGGAAGCCGGTATGCTGGGCATGGAAGTCTTCGGTCTGGATGCACCGGACTACGACAAAACCATGGAAGCCCTGTGTGCTGAATTTGCCCGCATGAACATGCCTCTGTCCATTCCGGATGCCGGTCTGGTCATCAGCGATAAGAAGCTCATGAAGATTGCCTCTTCCTCTCTGGATCAGAAGGTGCTTAAAAAAGCCAACCAGAAATCCACGGGAGAAAAATGCCTGACCCCGGAACCCGAAAAGAAACCTTCCAAACCGGAAACAAAACAGCCTGAAATGGAGCCTGCAGAAAGTCCGGTGAAGCCGGTTCTGGCCGGCGTCAATAACCTGACTCCCGCTGAAGACAAAGCCCATGTCCAGGTTCCGGTAAAAAAGGAAGATGATCTGGCCAGGCCGAAATCCGGTGCTGCCAAGCCTTCCAAGAAGCATCATGGAAAGCACCATGGCAAAAACCACGCTCATAAAAATCATGCCCACCTCAAAAACAAGGCAGCCAAAAGAAGCAAAACCATCGCAGCCAGACAGAGCACGCCAGACCGGACTCTGAAGGCCTCTGCTTCCAGAGACTGAGAACAGGCATCAAAAACTATTCAGTAAATTCAAAGGAGATGTTCAGCAGGCATCTCCTTTTTTCTGGTCTTTTTCACAGCCCGGAACGCAGAAAAGGAAGCCCGGGCACTGATCCGGACTTCCTTTTTCCGTGGGTTTCAGAATTCTTTTTAGCCCAGCACCTTGACGGCATAGGAGCAGACGGGAACGACCTGAATGCCTCTGGCGCTGGCTTCTGCAGCCACCATGTTGACCAGTTCCCGGGCGATGCCCTTACCCTGGAAGGCAGGGTTCATTTCTGTATGCATGATGTACCAGGCACCGTCGCGGACTTCATAGTCGCATTCGCCGATGAGCTGTCCATCGATGTAGGCGGCTGTCCGGCTGGCGTCGGGTTCGTAAGCAAGTTCAATCATGAAAAAGACTCCTTTCACACTTCAAACAGGTTCTGAATCAAGCATAGCGGCTTAAGACTTTCAAAGCCGTTCAGGTGCCTGAAGGAAAATCGTCTGGTTTCAGACGTTTTCTTCCTGCCCGGTCTGGAAAAATCTCTGGCCGCAATTTTTTATGCGTGTTACCTTAGGAACGCATGGTTTTATCCTGCTCTGCCGTTTTTTCTCTTTTGCATGCAGAGAGACTGCCATGCAGGATTTAATAAGAAAAGGGAGGTAGATTGATGAATCAAGAAAACAAGATGGGAACGCAGCCGGTTGCCAGCCTGCTGCTGACCATGGCGATTCCCATGGTGATTTCCATGCTGGTGCAGGCCCTGTACAACGTGGTGGATTCCATGTTCGTAGCCCAGATCAGCGAAAACGCCCTGACAGCTGTTTCTCTGGCCTATCCCTGGCAGACCCTGATGATCGGCGTGGCCGTGGGCACCGGCGTTGGCTGCAACGCCATGATTTCCCGATGGCTGGGCGCAGGCCAGACGAACCTGGTCAAAAGCGGCGCAGAACATGCTCTGGTGCTGGCTCTGCTTTCGGCTGTCGTCTTCGCCATTGCCGGAACAGCCCTGTCCCATGTCTTCTTTACCGCTCAGACCAATGTGGCAGAAATCGTGCAGTATGGCGATGACTACATGAAGATTATTTCCATGTTCTGCTTTGGCCTGTTCTTTTCCTGTATTACCGAAAAACTGCTTTCGTCCACAGGCCGGACCACGCTGACCATGGTTACCCAGGCATCCGGTGCGCTGACCAACATCATCCTGGACCCGATCATGATTTTCGGCTATTTCGGCTTTCCGGCCATGGGGGTAACCGGCGCGGCCATTGCCACGGTCATTGGCCAGACGGTGGGCGCCCTGCTGGGCATCTGGCTGAACCTGCGCTGGAATAAGGAGCTGCCCATTTCCTTTAAAGGCTTTAAATGGAACAGCAATGTGGTGGGTCAGATCTATTCTGTGGGCATCCCCTCCATCATCATGCAGTGCATCGGTTCGGTGATGACCTATCTGATGAACATTCTGCTGACTACCTTCTCCACCACGGCAACGGCCGTATTCGGGGTGTATTTCAAGCTGCAGAGCTTCGCGTTCATGCCCGTTTTCGGCCTCAACAACAGCCTGGGACCCATTGCCGCCTACAACTATGGCGCCAGAAAGCCCAGGCGGATTCTGGGCGTCTTCAAGGCCGGTATATGTTATGCCACCACTTTCATGGTCATCGGCTTTGTGCTGTTCACGTTCTTCCCGGAACAGCTGCTTTCTCTGTTCAAACCCAGTGAACAGATGCTGCAGATCGGCGTGCCCGCTCTGCGGATTATTTCCATTTCGTTCCTGATGGCTGGCTTCGATATCCAGTGCAGCTCCCTGTTCCAGTCCCTGGGACATGGCGTGCTGTCCATGTGGAGTTCCATCATCCGCCAGCTGGTGGCTCTGATTCCGCTGGCCTGGCTGCTGTCCTTAAGCGGAAACCTGGAGCTGGTGTGGCTGGCTTTCCCGCTGGCTGAAGTGGTCACCGTGCTGCTCAACAGTGTTTTCCTGGTGCGGATCATCCGCAGGCAGATCCGTCCCCTGGAAGTGGAGCGGGAACTGGAACCGGCCCTGGAAGAAGCCGGACTCTAGAAAATACTGCTTTGTTCTGGCAGATGAGGTCTTGCCGACTTTATCTGCCTTTTCTTTTTGATGGTCTTTTCTCTACGACTGATGGATTATTCAACAGATTGAATGGATTGTCTGAAGGAAAGGATCGCGGAAGGGCTTCCCCTTTCGGGTTGTATTCATGGATTGGTAAACTAAGGATGAGAAACTGTTAAAACTGGAGAATAGGATGAATATTTTCAGAAAGTATAAGAATCTGTGGATGGCCGGTGTCATTATCGTCATAGCCATCCTGTTTATTGTGAATTTTTCCACGGTTGTGGGCGGTATCCAGATGTTGTGGAATTCCCTGGTCTCTCTGATTCTGGGGGCCATGCTGGCGTTTGTGCTGAATCTGATCATGGATCCGGTGGAAAAGAAGCTCAAGAAATCAGATCATCCCTTTTTGAGCAAACACGCCAGAGGGCTGGGCATACTGGTGTCGCTGCTGGTGGTCATTCTGGCCATTGTGCTGATTCTGTCCATCATCATCCCCAACATGATCAATGCCATCCAGGTGCTGACCAAAGAGGCGCCTTCCTATTTCAATGAAATTGAAAGCTACCTCAAGGAGATCATGAGCAAGTATCCGCTGCTGTCCAACCAGACGGATACCCTGAACATCAACTGGAAGGAAACCATTGAAAAGCTACTGAACTTTATCGGCAAGGGCTTTGGGTTTGCCTTTGACTCCACCATCAACGTGGTCACAGGCGTCATCAGCAGTGCGGTGAATCTGTTTGTCATCGTGGTCTTTGCGGTCTATGTGCTCAGCGAAAAGGAACGCTTTGTCAGACTGTATCACTTCTTCTGCAGCCTCTATCTCACCGAGAAAAAGACCTGCAAGCTGACCCAGGGTCTGAACATCATCAACGATTCCTTCAAGGCCTTTGTGGGCGGTGAAATCATTGAAGCGGCCATTCTGACCACCATGTGTACAGTGGGCATGACCATTCTGCAGCTGCCCTATCCGCCCATGATCGGCGTGCTGGTGGGTGTCATCAACATGATCCCCATGGTGGGCGCCTTCATCGGCGGCGGCATCGGTGCCTTTATCATCTTCACCATTTCTCCCATGAAATGCCTGATCTTCCTGGTGTTCCTGTGTATCATCCAGCAGATTGAATCCAATGTGTTCTTCCCCAGGATCATCGGCAACCGGGTGGGACTGCCGGGCATCTATGTCATGATCACCATCGTGGTGGGCGGTTCTCTGTTTGGTGTGTTTGGCATGTTATTAGGTGTGCCCATCATGGCTTCGGTCTACAAGATCGGCAAGAACTACTTCGTGGACAAGGCAGAAGAAAAAATCGCCAGACAACCGGACAGCCCACAGGCTCATGAACTGCAGAACGATCTGAAGACCCTGACCAGGACGGGCTTAAGCGTCAACTGTGATCTGGTTGGCGAAGAAGCCGGTGCTGGTACGGCCGTTCTCTCTTCTCAGGATGTTGTTCCAGAGTCTGATGATGCAAAAGAGCCGGAGAAGCCGGAAAACGATCCGGCTGCTACAGAAGACAATCCTGTTCTCAAGGCCGGCTGGGCCATTCGAAAAGGACTGGATAAGGCTGAAACCTCTCTGGAAAAAGCCAGAACAAAAGACAATGATTCTTCTCAGAAATAACAGGCCTGTGAAGCCTCTGCCACAGAAGCTTCACAGGCCTTTGTCATGAGAGGTATTGTGATTCACCTGTCCCTTCAAAAAATCTTCCTGTACGGGCTCAGAGGGCCTGCTATGGGGAAATAGCTCCGGTTTCGACTGCGGCAGCCTCTCTTTCAGGGAACAGACCGGAAAAGAGAAGAAAAGCAGGCCGAAGGTCACTGGGAATGAGCAATGATATAGCCGCCAAAGGGGAACTGAATTACAATGATTCCGATAGGAGGTGTTCTAAATGATCAGACACATTACTTCAGTTGATGAATATAAGGAAATCGTAGAAAAACATCCCGAAGTCCTCATCGACTTCTTCGCCACCTGGTGCGGCCCCTGCAAGATGCTCCATCCTGTACTGGAAACCGTATCCGACAAGCTGGAAGGCAAAGTCGTTGTGGCTCAGGTTGATATCGATAAGAACCAGGAACTGGCTGGTGCGTTCAACGTACAGTCTGTCCCCACACTGGTTTTCTTCAAGGCAGGCAAACCTGTTCTGGCTACCGCCGGTTACATGGCAGAGGCTGACCTGATGAAATTCATCGAGGCCGGAGAAGCCAAATAAGCTGATTTCGAGCTGACAGGAAAAGGAACCTCCCCCGGTTCCTTTTTTTGCAGATTCCCCACAGGAAAGGAAACAACAATGACACCTCAGGAAATTCACTCCCTCAAGGAACGACAGAAGCGTTATTTCAACGCTCATAAAACCATCCCGCTGCCCCTCAGGAAGCAGGCCCTGCGCCGGCTGAAAGCCTCCATTCAGGTCCATGAACAGGACATCATGGACGCTCTGAAAACGGATCTGGGCAAATCCGCCAAGGAAGCCTATACCACCGAAGTGGGTCTGGTGTATGCAGAAATCAGAGCCATGCTCAAACACCTGGATGGCATGGCCCAGAGCCATCTGACCTGGACTCCCCTTCACGAGTTTCCATCACGCAGTGAGACCGTGCGCATTCCCTATGGCAACGTGCTGATTCTCTCACCCTGGAACTATCCCTTCCTGCTGACCATGCAGCCTCTGGTGGATGCGCTGGCAGCAGGCAACACCGTCATGCTCAAGCCCTCGGACTATTCCAGAGAAGTTTCGCTGGTCATCGAAGAAATCATCAGCGAATGCTTCATTCCCGACTATGTCTGCGTCGTTCAGGGCGGCAGAGCCGAAAACCAGTCTCTGCTGGATGAAGAGTTTGACTACATCTTCTTCACCGGCTCCAAGGCTGTGGGCCACATCGTCATGGAAAAAGCTGCCGTGCATCTGACCCCCATTACCCTGGAACTGGGCGGCAAATCTCCCTGCATTGTGGATGAAACGGCCAACCTGGCCCTGGCAGCCAGACGCATTGTCTTTGGCAAGTTTCTCAACGCCGGCCAGACCTGCGTGGCTCCCGACTATGTGTGCGTTCACGCCAGCATCCGGGATGATTTTCTGCGCCTGCTGAAAATGGAAATCAAGCGCCAGTATCCCAATCCCGATGACATCGGAAAGATCATCAATGAAAAGCATTTTGAGCGCCTCAAGGGCCTGGTGGCCCCTGCCAAGGTGGTTTATGGCGGAAGAGCCAGCGCGCCGACCCTGCAGATTGAACCCACCATCCTGGATCATGTGAACTGGGACGATCCGGTGATGCAGGAAGAAATCTTCGGACCCATTCTGCCCATCATCACCTATGAAAACTATGAGGATCTGCTGCAGACCATTCAGCAGAAGCCCACACCGCTGGCTTTCTATCTGTTTACCCGCAACAAACGCCGCATTGCCGACTGGAAGTACGTTCTGCCCTTTGGCGGCGGTTGTCTCAACGATACTGTGGTGCAGCTCTCCAATGACCATCTGCCTTTTGGCGGCATGGGCGCTTCGGGTATGGGCCAATATCACGGCCGCTATGGCTTTGAAACCTTCAGCCACATCAAGGGCCTGCTTCAGAAAAGAGAATGGCTGGATCTGCCCATGCGCTACAACAATAAAAAGGATCCTCTGTCCTTCCGGATCATCCGCCTGTTTCTGCACTGATTCTGAGCGTCTGAAGAGAACATGAATGGTTCACCTTCTAGAATGGGAACAGGAGGTGGAAATGATGATTCATAATGTAACAAGCACACAGGATTTTGAGCACATTCTTTCAACATACCCCGACGTTCTCATGGAGTTCTATGCATCCTGGTGTCCCCACTGCAAGGCTTTTTATCCCAATCTGGAAGCTGCCAGCAACGAACTGGCCGGCCAGGGCATCTATACCGCCCAGACTGAAATCGACACATTCGAACAGCTGGCTGGCGAATACAATGTGGAATCCATTCCTACACTGATCTTCTTCAGAAACGGCCAGCCTGTCCTGGAAACCACAGGGGAAAGAGATCCCCAGGCTGTTCTGGAATTCGTTCAGGAAGCCATGAACCGCTGATTTTTACAAAAACCGAAACAGAAAACATGCCGTCTGCTCGCTTTTCTCCATGGAAAAGGACCCGCGGCATTTTTTCGTTGAGAAACCCTGCGGACTGTGAAACAATCAGTTAAATAAGGACTGCTGTCACTGGCCAATTGATTTGCCCGAAAGAAAGGATCTGATCCGATGGATATCCGTGTATTGCGTTATTTTCTGGCTGCTGCCGGGGCGGAAAGCCTCACGGAAGCTGCAGAAAGTCTGAAGATTACCCAGCCCACCCTCTCCAGACAGATTATGGAGCTGGAGGAAGAACTGGGGGTGCAGCTGTATGCCCGCGGCTGCCGCTGCCGGAAAATGTGCCTGACGGAAGACGGCCGCTTTCTCAAGGAAAAGGCCGAAGAGATTCTGGCCCTGACCCAGAAAACTCTGGACTGCTTCAACCGGCCGGAAGGCATCATCAGCGGATCGGTGTCCATTGGCCTGGAAAGCAGTGCCGGCTGTGACGTGCTTTTTGAAGCCGCCAGCCGCCTCAAGAAGGACTGCCCAGCCATTGAATACAGCTTTGACTCTCTGTCCATGGACCGCTCGGCCCAGGAGATCCAGAAAGGACTGCTGGACTTCGGTCTGGCCTGCAAGGAACCCACCGGAACGGATTTCGAATTCCTCAAACTTCCCGTCAGAGATGTCTGGGGCCTGTATCTCAACCGGAGTCTCTATGAAGAAGTACCCGAGTCCATCGCTCATGAAGATCTGAATCAGTATGATCTGATTCTGCTGAGGGATTCCAAGGGACTCTCTCTTTTACGCACCTGCATGAAGGGCCTTGAGGACCTGAAGCCCGCTGCCTGGTGCCAGTCCATCTACAACGCCCTGGAACTGGTGTATACCGGTTTTGGCAGTTTTCTGGGCGTGAAAAGAGCCGTACCGGCAGCCGGAGAGAAGATTGTCTTCGTTCCCTTTGAACCCGCTCTGGAACAGCCCGTCTATCTGGTGTGGAAGAAAACCCAGAGCCTGTCCAGAGCAGCCAGACTGTTTCTGCAGACCGTGCAGGGCATTCTGGAAGAATCAGAAAGCAGCAAGGAACAGGAAACTTCTGACGAGAAGCCCCAGGCTGAATAGATCCCTTTTTAACGATGAAACCAAACGAACCCCCGCAGCGAACAAGGCTGCGGGGTTTGTGCGTTATAGCGGGTCCTATGAAAAAAGCTGCCCCTCGAAAGGAGCAGCTGGATCACTCTGTCGATCAGGAATCAGGCAGCGGAGTCCTCTGCAGAAGCAGAAGCGTCCGTTGTGGGCAGAGCGGGAGTCTGGTTGAAGATGTCCATGAACTCTTCACCGGTAATGGTTTCTCTTTCATAGAGGAACTTGGCCAGTTCATGAAGCTTGCCGATGTTGGATTCCAGGATGGAATAGGCTTCCTGGTAGGCCTTGTTGATGAGGGCAACTACTTCCTTGTCGATTTCATAGGCTGTCTCATTGGAGCAGGACAGGGAAGAATCGCCGCCCAGGTAGGCGTTGTTCACGGTTTCCAGTGCAGTCATGCCGAAGTTTTCGGACATGCCCAGACGGGTGATCATAGCTCTGGCAATCTTGGTGGCCATTTCGATGTCGTTGGCAGCACCGGAGGTGATGGAATGGAAGATCAGATCTTCCGCAGCACGGCCGCCGCAATAGGTCACAATGCGGGTATAGAGCTCTTCCTTGGACTGCAGGTTGTTTTCCTGCTCTTCCACCTGCATGGTGTAGCCCAGGGCGCCCTTGGTTCTGGGGATGATGGTGATCTTGTGAACGGGAGCCGCATGAGAAGAGCTGGCGGATACGATGGCGTGACCGATTTCGTGGTAGGCAACGATCATGCGTTCTCTGGGGGAGACCACCTTGTTCTTCTTCTGCTCGCCGGCGATGACAATTTCAATGGCTTCTTCCAGATCTCTCTGGGTGACCTGTTTGCGGTTGTCACGCACGGCTAACAGAGCGCCTTCGTTGATGATGTTGGCCAGATCCGCACCGGAGGTGCCGGCGGAAGCTCTGGCGATCATGTTGTAGTCGATGGAAGGAGAAACCTTCACGTTCTTGGCATGCAGACGCAGGATGGCTTCACGGCCTTCCAGGTCAGGCAGTTCAACGGGGATTCGTCTGTCAAAACGGCCGGGACGGGTCAGGGCCGGGTCCAGAGAATCAGGACGGTTGGTGGCAGCCAGCAGGACGATGCCCTTGGAGCCGTCGAAACCATCCATTTCAGCCAGCAGCTGGTTCAGAGTCTGTTCTCTTTCGTCGTTGCCGGCAAATCCGGAACCATCACGTTTCTTACCGATGGTATCGATTTCGTCGATGAAGATGATGCAGGGTGCTTTTTTGCGGGCTTCCTTGAACAGGTCACGCACACGGGCAGCACCGCGGCCGACGAACATTTCTACGAATTCGGAGCCGGCAATGGAGAAGAAGGGAACACCGGCTTCTCCGGCTACGGCTTTGGCCAGCAGGGTCTTACCGGTTCCGGGAGGACCGACCAGCAGAGCACCTTTTGGCATCTTGGCACCGATGGCGGTGTATTTTTCAGGCTGATTCAGGAAGGTGACAATTTCCTTCAGGTTCTGCTTGGCTTCATCCTGGCCGGCCACGTCCTTGAAGGTGGTGCCGGTCATTTCAGCCTTGTACATTTTGGCAGTGCTTTTGCCGGGGTTGCCGAAACCGCCAAATCCGCCGAAGGGGAATCCGCCGGATCCGTCGTCATCGGAGTCATCATCTCCGCCATCACCGCCATTGTTGGGCTTGTTGGTGAAGGTAAAGCCTCCGCCTCCGCCGCCGCTCTTGCGCATGGCGCGCCGGAACCACCAGACAAAGAGCATGACGGGCAGGAAAATGATCAGCAGCTGCAGCAGCAGGCTGGTGAAGAATGATCCGGTGGTGTTGGTGGAAACAGGAACAGAAGAGAATTCTGCGCCGCTGTTTTCCAGACGGTCCACCAGACCCGGATCATTCATTTCTGTGGTCTGGTAGGTTTTGTTGTCGTCCCCTTTCAGGGTGTAGTAGATGGTACCATTATCGATCTGAACTTCCTTGACATCCTTTTTATCGACCTGGCTGAGGAACTCGGAATACGAAACGGTGGAAGCGCTGTTTCCAAAGTTCATCCCGCCAGGGAAAAGAAGGATAAAGGCGAGAAGCACCAGAACGAGGCTTAAAGCCAGATACCGGAAGTTGACTTTGCTGTTCTTCTTCATAAGGACTCCTTTCTTTGGAGATATGGCCAGATTATACCGCGAATTAGCACTTAAACAATCACTCTGCTAAAAGACCAAAATTTCACACAATTACAGGTTTTAGCGGCATACTCCGGGCTGCTTTCAGAGCAGACTTCTGGCTGGATCGTTCCAGGCAGAACAATGGGATCATACCATTCTGATCCTTTCTAAACTGTAAACAATCTCTGAAGTTTCGCCTGCAGGGATGCCTGCAGAACTTTTGTGATGATAAAAAACCAATAAATCAGGTGCAGGGACAGGCTTTCCTTTAAAAAACAGGTGCTCCGGGAAGATCTGGAGCACCTGCAGTCAGTCTGGATGAAAAATCTAGCGGTCGAATTTCTTGCGGCGCTCCGTGGACTGGATGAACAGAGCTTTCATGGTTTCCTTGTCCTCGGCTTTCAGCGCCTGTTTGAAGGTGTCCAGAGAGTCTTCAAACTGACGGATTTCCTCCAGCAGCAGGGGCTTGTTGAGCACGAAGAGTTCGCTCCACATTTCCTCGTTGATCTTGGCAATGCGGGTCAGATCGCGGAAAGAGTCCCCGGTGAATTCCACCAGGTGGCTGTTTTCATGAGTGTTCATCAAAGACACCGCGATCACATGAGTCAGCTGGGACAGGAAGGCGATCATGGTGTCATGTTCTTCCATGCTCAGTCTGGAAATGCGGCGGCAGCCCAGCTGTCTGGCCATGGTGTGGGCTTCCTGCATGTCCTGCTCTGTGGTTTTCGGCGTTTCGATGATCAGGAAGTTGGCATCCAGGAAGATGGCCGGGCTGGAATAGGCAATGCCCTTGGATTCTCTGCCGCACATGGGGTGGATGGAAACAAAGCGGGCGGTATCGGGGAGGCTGGCTTCAATGGCCGGAACCACGCTGGATTTGACGCCGGAAATTTCCATAACCAGCACGCCGTCTTTGAGTTCCTTTCCATATTTCTGCAGGTAGGAAGCAATGGCTTCCGGATACAGGCAGAAGATCAGCACATCGCACTGTCCCAGCATCTCCTCAGGATGGATGGTGCCATCGTCAATGACCTGCAGTTCTCTGGCAGTCATGATGATCTGATCGGTGAGATCAAAGCCCAGCACCCGGTATCCGGCCTGACGCAGTCTGGCGCCAAAGGAGGCACCCATGACGCCAAGGCCCACAATACCGATGGTGGTCTGGTTGTCCGCCCCGAACAGGACGGCCTGATTGGTGTTGTTATTCATACAGTTCAGCCTTTCCGTGAAGGGATGCAAAATCCCTGAAGAAATCCGGATAGCTCTTGGAAACCGCCTGGGCGCCTTCCAGCACACACGCAGAGTCTGCGTGGGCGGCAAAGACGGCCATGGCCATGGCAATGCGGTGGTCATTGAAGCAGGAAACCTTCACCACTTCAGGCGCACTCCATTCGCTTTTTCCGGTAATGGTCATGGAATCTTCCGTAGAAGAGACTTCCACACCCCAGACTTTCAGGTTTTCTTCCATGGCCGCAATGCGGTCGCATTCCTTGTAGCGCAGTCTGGAGGCGTGGATCAGATGGGTGGTGCCCGGGGTATAAGCCGCCAGCACGCACAGAATGGGACCCAGATCCGGACAGTCAGCCAGATCGATGGTCAGCGGTTCTAAATGATCGTGGCTGACCTGCAGGGCATCGTCCTGCCACTGCAGTCTGGCACCGGCTCTTTCGAGAATGGAGAGAATGACGCCATCGCCCTGCAGAGATTCGGGATTCATGCCTTCCAGGACAATGTTTCCTGCAATGGCAGCACTGACGGCGAAGAAGGCTGCCTGGGAAAAGTCGCCTTCCACAGCGCAGTCTGCGGGTTGATAGGACTGGCCGGCGGGCAGAATATAGCCGTTTTCGGTGGGCTCTTCAATGGAGATGCCAAAGGTCTTCATCATGGAGACGGTGAGTCCCGTATAGCTGCGGGACTGATAGGGCGGCAGCACGGCAATGCTGACGCCGCTTTTTAATAAGGGAGCCGCAAAGAGCAGGCCGGAAATGAACTGGCTGCTCACATTGCCCGGCAGGGTAAAGAGACCGGGCTGCAGAGGACCGTGAAAGCGGATGCCTTCCGGACTCTGTTCAAAGGGCAGATTCTGATTCAGAAAGAGATCAGCATAGATGCCCATGGGTCTGGTCAGCAGGGAGGGTTCTCCCAGAAACGTCACCGGGGCACTGGAAGCCGCCGCAACGGGAATCAGAAAGCGCAGGGTGCTGCCGCTTTCGTCGGCATACAGTTCCAGGGGCTTCTGACTCTGGACAAAAGCCGTGCTGCCTGTGACTTCCAGTCTGTCGGGATACTCCGGATCCCGAAGAATGGTGGCGCCCAGGGTTTCCATGCATTTCAGGGTGGCTTCGATGTCTCTGGAAAAGGTCAGTCTGGACAGATGGCTGGTGCCTTCTGCCAGAGAAGCGCAGATCAGAGCCCGGTGCGCCAGAGACTTGGAGCAGGGCACCTGAACACTGCCATTCAGAATGCTCGGAGAAACCAGAATGTCGGCGCGGGTGTGGTTGTCCTGAAAGGACAGGGACTGGTTATTCACTGGCGGTCCTCCTTTCCGGAAGGTTCTTCAAAAGGATGATTCCAGCTGCGGTTTTCAAAGGCTCTGGTAGCAGCGGCTTCCATGGCCAGGTTCAGCAGGCCAAAGCAGGCCATGGCATCCACCACAATGCGGGCCCGGTGAATGATGGCCGGGTCGTGGCGTCCCTTGATTTCCAGGTCCACTTCCTGTTTGTCCAGATAGGAAACGGACTGCTGTTTCTGATAGATGGAGGGCGTGGGCCGCATGGCAATCTGAATGCGGATGGGTCTGCCGTTGGTGATGCCTCCGTTGATGCCCCCGGAATGATTGGAGGTCAAAACGATCTCGTCTTTCTGCACGCGCAGGGGATCGTTGGCCTGGGAGCCATAAAGGGCGGCAAAGCCAAAGCCGTCGCCAAAGCTGACGCCCTTGACGCCGGGAATGGAAAACAGCAGATGGGAGAGCACACTCTCACAGCTGTCAAAGAACGGTTCGCCAAGGCCTGCGGGCACACCGGTCATGATGCATTCCAGCACACCGCCCACGCTGTCTCTGTTTTCTCTGGCTTTCAGAATCTGCTCTTCCATGGCCGGTTTGACAGATTCATCAATGACCGCAAAGGAGACGCTGTTGACCTGTTCCATCTGCCTGGTCAGAAGATCCGGCTCTTCGGCAAAGGGAACATCCGCAATGCCGTGCAGAGAAAGAATATGGGTGGCGCATTTGATGCCCCGGGCAGAGAGGATCTGTCTGCAGATGCTGCCGGCAGCCACAATAGGCGCTGTCAGCCGGCCGGAAAAGTGGCCGCCGCCCCGGTAGTCCTGATAGCCGCCATATTTGGCAAAAGCGGAAAAGTCTGCATGGCCAGGACGAAGACGGCTTTTGAGCTGGGCATAGTCAGCGGAATGCTGGGATTTGTTTTCAATGAGAATGGTCAGAGGAGACCCGGTGGTTTTTCCTTCAAAGAAGCCGGAAACCAGATGGACTTCATCGGCTTCCTGTCTGGCGGTGGACAGCGTGCTGCGGGCAGCCCGCTTTTCCATATCTGCCTTCACCGCATCCAGATCGATGGCAAAGCCGGCAGGCAGACCATCCAGCACAGCCCCGATGAGTGGACCATGGCTTTCTCCAAACAGGGTCAGCTGCAGGCTGCTTCCAAAACTATTCTTCATAGGGATTCCTCTGCAGTCTTTGGGCAATCTGTTCGGGGCTCAGATTTTCAATGCGCCACAAGCCGGGAGCATCCACCAGAACACAGGAGATGGTGTCGCCCTGGCTTTTCTTGTCGTGAATGATGAGATCCAGCACTTTCTGCTGGTCCAGGGCCGGAATCACGGGCTGGTTCAGTTTCTGTTCGATGTCCATGACCCGCTGGCGAAGAGCGGGATCTTCCAGAAAATACAGCATGCCGATGCCCACACATTCGCCATGGAGGTAGTCATGATCTTCAAAGCTGCCTTCAATGCCATGACCGATGGTGTGGCCAAAGTTCAGAATCCGGCGCAGGGATCCTTCCTTTTCGTCCTGTTCCACCACCTGTCTTTTGAGATCGACGGCCTTGGCAATAATGGAAGAAAGATCCAGATCGGGGGCAGCATCAAACTGGTCCACCAGAGCCGGATCCAGAATCAGGCCCATTTTCAGAGCCTCCATGAGGCCGGCATTGACCTGTCTGGCATCCAGCGTGGAGAGCACATCGGGATCGATGACCACGGCTTTTGGCTGCCAGAAGGTGCCCACCAGGTTTTTGGCCGTGCCCAGATCGATGGCGGTCTTGCCGCCCACGGAAGAATCCAGCTGGGAAAGCAGGGTGGTGGGCAGATTGTAGAAATCGATGCCTCTCATATATAAAGACGCACTCAGGCCGCCCAGATCGCCCACGACTCCGCCGCCAAGGGCAATGAGGCAGTCTTTGCGGGAAAGTCTGGCGTCGGTCATGGCCTGGAGCACCTGTTCAAGCATGACAAAGGATTTGGAGGCTTCTCCCTGGGGAATGGTCACCAGGGTCAGATTCTTAAACTGGCCCAGAACCAGATCCACCCATTTTGGGGGGACACCGGAATCCGAAAGCAGAACGCCTTTTCGTGATACATCCAGCACACTGGAAAGATGGCTCAGAATCCCGGGTTCAATGGTGATGGGATAGCTTCTTTCCTTCAGGCTGACGGTAAGTTGCATAGAAATTCCTCCCTGTCTGTCCTGCAGATTGAAAAAGCAGGATTTCAAGCATTTTACCATGACGGACAGACGATGATGGTCAGTTTCTGGAAAGAAGCCTGCTCTCTGCAAGAAAAATGTAAGAACTGAAAATGGGCCAGGGGAGTTTTTCAAATGCGGCGGGATAATGCTAAGATGAAAGGCACAGACGACACAATCCCATCAGAAAGGATGAAAAGCATGAACGGACTGGAAGAAGCAAGAAAAGTCATCAATGAAGCGGACCGGGTGATTACCGAAGCCTGGGAAAAGCGCATGAATGCCGTCAGGGATGTGGCTGCCTGGAAGGAAGCCCACGGTCTGCCGGTGCTGGATGCCAGCCGGGAACAGGAAGTCATCCGCCGCAATACCGGCTATCTGAAGGATCCCTCCTATGCGACCCAGCTGAGCGCCCTCTATGAAATGATCATGGCGCAGTCCAGGGAGTTCCAGAAGCAGATGATCGCCACGGGCATGGTGGCCTATGCCGGTGTGGAAGGCGCTTTTTCCCACATGGTTTGCGAAAAGCTCTATCCCGACAACCCCAAGCTCAACTGCCCCAGCTTTGATGAAGTCTTCGCCGCGGTCCGGGAAGCCAGAGCGGATCTGGGGGTCATTCCCCTGGAAAACACCAGTTCCGGCCTGGTGGGCGAAGTCATGGATCTGCTGATGAAGGAAGACCTCTATATTGTCCGGGTGGCTGACCAGACCATTGAGCAGTGCCTGCTGGGTCTGCCTGAAGCGTCTCTGAAAGACATTGAATGGGTCTATTCCAAGGACCAGGCTCTGAATCAGTCCAAGGCATTCCTGGATGCTCTGAACGTGAAAACCGTCCCCTATCCCAATACAGCCATGGCGGCTCAGTTTGTGGCCCGGGATCAGGATCCTTCCAAGGCAGCCATTGCCGCCAAGGAAAATGCGGCTATTTATGGCCTGAAAATCCTCGCCAGCAACATCCAGACCAGCAAAAGCAACACCACCCGCTTTCTGGTCATCGCCAGAAAACCTCTGAAGAAAAGCTGCCAGCACTGTGCCATGCTCATTGCGGTCAACGATGATCCAGGCTCTCTGGCCAGAGCCATCGAGGTCATCAGCCGCAGAGGCCTGAACATGGATACCCTGCAGTCCCGTCCTCTCAAGGACAGACCCTTTGAATACTTCTTCTATATTCAGTGCAAGGGAAAGCTGGAAGAAGACGAGCAGAAAAAGCTGCTGGAAGAACTGCAGAACACCTGCACCACCATCAAATGGCTGGGCAGCTATGAAATTGAAAGAGACGACGAAAACTGAGTCCCTTTTCCCCAGAAAAAGAAAAAAGGCCGGCAGGCCGGAAAGGAAAAATACATGGATTTCGTAAAGGACAGTGCAAACCAGACTCCCATTGTGGATACGGTGTTTGCCATTGTGGAACTGGCCAAGCAGGCCAAGAAAGAACACGGAGAAGACGCAGTCACCGATGCCACCATCGGGTCCTTCTATACCGAAGATGGAAAACTCTGCTGCATGAATGTGGTGTATGACACCCTCAAGCATCTGGACAACCCCCAGATGGCTGCCTATGCCGTCAGCTTCACCGGCAACCCGGATTTCAAGCAGGATGTGCTGGACTGGGTTCTGGCCGGCCACAGCCATCTGTATAAGGAAGTCATTGCCACACCCGGCGGCACGGGTGCTGTGGGCATGACCATTGAAAGCACCCTGGATCCGGGAGAAACCCTCATCGTGCCGGAAATCGCCTGGGGTTCCTACAACCTCATGGCCCAGATGAACGGCCTGAAGACTCTGCCTTATTCTCTGTTCAAAGACGGACACTTTGACCTGGATTCCTTCAAGGAAGCCTGCCAGAGCGTCATGAAAACCCAGAAGAGAATTGTGGCCATCATCAATGACCCCTGTCACAACCCCACCGGCTATTCTCTGAGCCTGGATGAGTGGAAGAGCGTTGTGGACTTCCTCAATGAATGCTCCAGGACCCATCCCGTCATTCTGCTCAACGACATTGCCTACATCGACTTTGCCAGAGACAAAAATGAAGCCAGAAAGTACTTTGAACTCTTTGATGACTTCTCCAGAAATGTGGCCGTTGTCGTCGCTTTCTCCATTTCCAAGTCCATGACTTCCTATGGCCTGCGCACGGGAGCAGCCATTATCCTGTGCAAGGATGAAGCGGGAGCAAAACAGCTCAAAACTGTCTTTGAGAAAACAGCCAGAGCCACATGGAGCAACGTCAACAACGGCGCCATGCATATGTTCTCCACCATCATGGAAGAGCGCCTGGATGAATATGAACAGGAACGCGCTGCAGCAGCGGGTCTGCTGGAAGAACGCGCCAGCCTGTTTTTAAAGGAAGCCGAAGAAGCCGGTCTTTCTCACTATCCCTATAAGGAAGGCTTCTTTGTCACCCTGGATATGGACAATGAAACCAGAGACAAAGTCCATCAGGCTTTGATGGATGAGCTGATCTTCACTGTCAAAGTGAACAAAGGCATCCGCGTGGCTGTCTGCTCTCTGCCTCTGGAAAAGATTCACGGCCTGCCCGCCAGAATCAAGGCGGTCATCGACCAGTGCGAAGCCTGAAGTTTCGTCCTCTGAAAAAGCAGACAGAAAGACTGAAGAGACCACTACTAAAAGGGTAGGAAATACTTCTGAAACCGACAAAAAATGCTCTGCCAGGCGGCAGGGCATTTTTAGCAGAGCAGAAGCTGAGCCGCTGAAAAGGGCTGTGGTAAAATTGTAAAAATAAATTCAATACTCTGATATACATAGACCTGTCAACTAAAAAATCATTAAATCGACAAAATCACGAAATTCTTCTGAAAAAAACGATATTTTTATGACATTTTCCGACCGGACACTGGTTTAAAAGTCATTTTCAATGTGATAGAATAATTTTACAAATGTAAGCGATTCAACTTTTTTCAGAAGATGGAGTGAACTATGACGAGGAAAGCAGGTGTTCTCTGCCCCCTGTTTTCTGTCCCCGGTAATCAGGGGATAGGAGACCTGGGCCAGAAAACCATTATGATGATCGACGCAATTGCCCGTGCCGGCTACAAGGTCTGGGAAATTCTTCCCCTCTCCCCGACACTGCAGGGCAACTGCCCCTACAAGGCCGCGTCTTCCTTTGCGGGAGATCCGATCTATATCAATATTGACCGCCTGGCGGAAATGGGTCTGCTGACCCAGTCCAGCGTGGTCAACTACAACAAATTCAAGGATTTCATTGACTATGAACATGTCCGTGAATTCAAGGAAACCTATTTCCAGAGAGCCTTCAAGGCGTTCCGGAAAAACTATGCCGCCTACAAGAGCGAGTTTGAAGCCTTCAAGAAGGAAGCCTTCTGGCTGAACCAGTGGACTCCCTATGAAGTGTTCCGCCTGACCTACAAGGGAGAAGGCTGGACCAACTGGGATGAAGAATACCGCAACTGGCCGGAACGGCAGGAAATCAACCTGAGAGACTATGTGGAAAAGATTTTCTATGTACAGTTTCTGCAGTTTATTTTCTACAAGCAGTTTGATGCCGTTGTGCAGTACGCCAGAAGCAAGGGCCTGCAGCTGATGCAGGAAATGCCCTTCTTCGTAGAACGGGACTCCGCCGATGTGTGGTTCCACAAAAGAGCCTTCCAGCTCAATGATGATGCAACAGCCAAAGCCAGTGTGGGAACTCCGCCTGACGAAGCCTTTGTGAATGGGCAGGTCTGGGATCGTCCGGTCTATGACCAGGACTATCTGGCTGCCACCGATTTTGATCTGTTCCGGAAGAGACTGAAATGGCTCTCCCGTTCCTATGATTACGTTCGAATCGTTCACTTCAGAGCATTTGATACTTTCTGGCAGGTGCCTCATGGCAAGGAAGCCAGAGAAGGAAGATGGGTGCCCGGTCCCGGCAGAAACCTGCTGGACCAGCTGCAGAAGGAATTCCCTCAGACCCAGCTCATCGCAGAAGACCAGGGCTATTCCAGAGCCATCTATGCCAGCACCAGGGAAGAAGACCAGATTCCCGGCATCGACGTGCTGGTCAACCGCATGGAAACCAAGTCCCTGAAAAAGCCCGGCGGCAAGAACACGGTGATCTACACCAGCAGCTTTGATACGCCGACTCTGGAAGAGGACTATCAGACCTACACCAACAACAAGCGCATTGCTCTGCGCCGCTTCTTCAAGAAGAAAGGCTATGACCACAGAGCCTTCCACGATCTGGTGGTGCACTTCGCCCTGGATCAGGAAGCCGATCTGGCCATGATTCCCATTCAGGACATCTGCGGCTACAAGGGTCACACCCGCATCAGCATGCTTGGTGAAGGCGATGAAGGCAACTGGAAGTGGAAGCTGAAAGACTTCAAGACATTCCCCACGGAAATGTGCAACACCACCCAGTGGCTGGAATCCAGCGGACGTCTTCAGAGCGAAGAAGAGACTGAAAAGGAAGCTGCCTGAACAGGCAGAGCCTCAATTGAATGACGATAGACCGGATGGAGTTCTCTGTCCGGTTTTTTCTGTGGAGAAAGGCAGGCAGGACAATTGACACCGTCGTTAAATTATTGCCTAAAAATACAGCGAGTGTTTATCTTGAGCATCATACAGGCGGCCATATCGTTCCGTTTCTATAATAGGTACTGTAAATGAGTTGAAACTCATGGAGGTAAAGAGAGATATGTCTAAAAGTTCCTTTGGATGGGCAAGAGTTCTGTTCATCCTGGTCGCTATTCTGTATATCATCTGCGGCATTATGATGTTGAATAACCCTGTTGAGGGCATTGCCGCTGTCGGTATTTTCGTAGGCAGCCTGCTGCTGGCCTATGGTGCCATGCTTGTGATTTCCTATTTCATGTCCACCTACTTCAAGTCCATCTGGGCTCTGATTCTGGGCATCCTGATGATTGCACTGGGCTTCGTTGTCTGCGGTCATCTGATTTCTTCCGTGAATGTCATGGGTGTTCTCTTCGGTATCGGCTTCCTGTGCGCTGGTGTATTCCGTGCCTATCAGAGCTTCCAGCTGAAAGATCTTGGCATGTCCACATGGTGGCTGGTTCTGATCATGGGTATCCTGGATGCTATTGTTGGTGCCATTATGGCCTTCCACGTTGGTATGAGCGGCTACTATCTGGCTATCTATGTTGGTGCAACATTCCTGGTCAACGGTATTTCCGACCTGATCACAGCACTGATTGCTTACTAGAAACTGAATGAATCAAAAAGTCCGGCAGATCAATCTGCCGGATTTTTTTAGGTTCTGTCCTGTTGGAAAATCAGACTGGAATAGATGTGTAAAAGCATAAAATGAAGTAAAACTGCAAAAACAGTTCTTATATGTGTTGAAAGAGAATGGTAGACTGCCCTTAAGAAAGGGTGTGCCAACATGTTGATTGATTTTACAGTGGAAAACTATCGATCCATTCGGGAGCCGGTGACGCTTTCTTTGCTGGCAAGAAATTCTCTGAGTGAATATTCTCAGTCTCTGTTTGCCTTTCGAAAGGACCGGATTCTATCTCAGGTCATGATTCTGGGGGCTAACGGGGCCGGGAAGACCAGCCTTCTCAAAGCACTTCAGGCGGGCATTCAGATTCTGAAGAATTCATTGACGCTTCAGCCTCATGATCGGATTTCCGGACTGGACCCGTTTGTGCTGGATGACCACTCCGGCAGCAAGCCATCCAGATTTGAATACACGATGGTTTTGAATGGACAGCGGTTTGTCTATGGATTTCTGGCAGACTCAGATCAGATTGTTGGAGAATATCTGTACTCCTATTCCTCTTCGGGGATCCGGGAGAGCCAGTCCGTGGTGTTCGAAAGAAAGCAGACAGAATACTACATCCCTGCCAGACACAGGAAACTGCAGAAGCTGATCTTCTGCACACCGGCAAACAGGCTCTTTCTGGGCGTGGCATATGAATTTCAGGAACCGGTCTGTCAGGAGATTTTTGAGCACCTGACCAGTGGCTTCCTTCCGGCTTTTCCGGAAGAAACAGAGAGGCAGGAAGAAAAACTTCTCAACAGACTTGCGGCAGGATCACTGCATCATGAAACACTTGAGCGGCTCATGCAGGAAGCGGATCTGGGAATTGAGATCGAAAATGGTCGTCATGGGCTGTCCTGGAAAGAAGAATCGGCTGGAAGCAGAAGGTTTCTGGTCCTGCTGGCTCTGGCACTCCAGGCTCTGGAGGAAGGAAAAGTCATGCTGGTGGATGATCTGGAGCAGGGCCTGCATCCTCTGCTGATGGGACAGCTGACCAGACTGTTCAGTGATCCAAAAATCAATACCAGACAGGCGCAGCTTGTTTTCACCGCTCATGACCCCCTTCTTCTGATGACCGGTCACTTACGGCGTGACCAGATTCTCCTGGTGGAAAAAGACAGAGACACCAGAACCACGCAGCTGTATTCTCTGGCAGATTTTTCTCCGCGCAGAGAAGAGAACATTCTGAAGAACTATCTCATCGGCCGCTATGGGGCTATTCCCCGGGTGTCTGAAGCATGGATCGATGCCTGAGCCAGAAAAATATTCAGGAAAACAGGCAAAAAGATCATTCGAAAATTAACTAAAAGCAGTTGCCCCAGCGCTGGTTGAAGTCCACTGCTGTTTCTGTTAATCTCACAAAATAGAGCAATATAAGGAGGATGAACATGCCAGCAACGACCAGAAAACTGATCCAGGAATCCTTTCTGAAACTGGCCAGCCAGCGCCCTGTGGATAAGATTACGGTCAAGGACATCGTGGACGACTGCCAGATCAACCGGAATTCCTTTTACTATCATTTTGAAGACATGCCCAACCTCATCGAAGTCACCCTGGAGGAAGCCATGCTGGAAGTGATCAACAACAAACCGGCAGGAAGCCTGCAAGAACTGTTCAACGGGGTGTTTGATATTTTTGAAAAGCATGAAGCCGTGGTCCGCAATGTGTACTATTCCAAGCACCGGGACATTGTGGAATACCGCACTCTGGCCATTGCCAACACCCTGGTGAGCCGCTTTCTGCAGGACCGGTATTTTAAGGGAGCCGGTCTGGATCCGGCAGATGAACAGGTCATTATCCGCTATTACAAGTCCTTCATTGTAGGCCGCGTCATTGAATGGATGACCAATGGAAATCACTATAATATCCGCCAGGATTTTGAACGCCTCTGCGAACTGCGTGAAGGGGCTGCAGAAGCCATGATTCAGAAAGCCCGGGAGACCCGCAAAAACAGCTAGGGATTTCCACAGAAGAAAATCAGACAGAAAATGAAAAAGCTGCCGATCCGGATGCATGGATCAGGCAGCTTTATTTGCAGGATGAAAGGATCAGTCACCGAAGCTGATGCCCAGCATGCGGGCTTCCTTGATGATGGAGGAATTTGGATCCACCAGTTTGAGCTTGCCGGCGATTTCAGACAGAGGCACTTTGACGATTTCTCTGTTCTTGTAGGCCACCATGTAGCCTGTTTCGCCATTGGCGATCATGCGGCCGCCTTCAGCGCCAAGACGGCTGGCAAAGACGCGGTCATAGGCGTCAGGCATGCCTCCGCGCTGGGTGTGGCCGGGAACGGTAACCCGGACTTCACGGCCTGTGCGCTCTTCGATTTCGGCAGCCAGCTTGTAGGAAACGGAGGGATAGATGTAGTTTTCCAGCTGCTTGCGGTATTCCTTCTTGGACAGTTTTGCATCTTCCTTGGAGATGGCCCCTTCGGCAACAGCCAGAATCATGAAGCGGCCGTGCGCATCGGTTTTCTTCTTTTCGATGACTTCGACGATCTTGTCCATGTCATAGGGGATTTCCGGCAGCAGAATGATGTCTGCGCCGCCGGCAATACCTGCATTCAGAGGCAGCCAGCCGGTTTTGTGGCCCATGATTTCAATGATGAACACACGGCTGTGGCTGTTGGCTGTGGTGTGGATTTCATCGATGGCTCTGGTGACGATGTCCACGGCGGACTGGAAACCGAAGGTCATGTCGGTGCCCCACAGGTCGTTGTCGATGGTCTTGGGCATGCCGACCACATTCAGGCCTTCTTCATTGAGCAGGTTGGCTGTTTTTAAAGAGCCATTGCCGCCCAGAACCACCAGACAGTTCAGATCCAGACTGTGGTAGGTCTTCTTCATGAGTTCGATCTTGTCGTTGCCGTTCTTGTCGGGCTTGCGGATATCTTTGAAAGGCACACGGCTGGTGCCCAGAATGGTGCCGCCCACCGTGAGGATGCCGGTAAAATCGCTGTCGCTCAGACGACGGTATCTGCCGTACATCAGACCGTTGTACCCGTCTTCAAAACCGTAGAATTCAAAGGGTTCTTTAGCGTTGTTCTTTACTGATTTGTAGATGGCCCGCATGGTGGCGTTGAGTGCCTGGCAGTCACCGCCGCTGGTCAGCATTCCAATACGAAGCATAATTGTCCTCCCGCTGTCTTGTGACAGCATTTTATGGTTTCAGCTGGGTTCATCTTACCATTTTCAAACAGGACCGGAGCCGGACAGCCAGCAGCTGAAGAACTTTTCAGCAATATGAACGAAAAGGAGGAAAAAGAAAAATCCCTGCCTGAGCAGGGAAGGGATGAGGCAGTAGGTATTCTGCCTTCTTTTTTCTAGAGTCTGTCCAGCAGTCTGGAAGCATACCAGCAGAGGGCGAAAATCACGATGCCGCCTGCCAGAGTGAGCCAGGAGAAACCGGCCCAGCTGGTATTGATGAGAATGGCAATGGGGCTGGCTGCAATCAGGCCGATGATGGCCCAGTAAGTCTGCTGTCTGTAGCGGTTCATGACCCATTCGATGAGCTTGGCAATGCCAAAGATGCCCAGCACCACACCCAGGCCAAAAGGCAGGGCAGCGCCGATGCACCAGCAGAGCACGGGCCAGTTGAGGGCAGCCAGGGAAGACAGGCCCAGGGAGATCAGGCCCAGAATGGGGCGGTAGTAGCCCATGAGCATGAGGATCATGGAGCCGGATACGCCAGGAATGACCATGGTGGCTGCAGAAATGACGCCGGCCACAAACAGCATCAGAATGCCGGGGATATCCAGAACGATCTGTACGTCCGTGCCGGACTGTTCGCTTAAAAAGGCGGTGCCGACAATGAGAATAAAGAAGAGCGCAAAGCAGATCAGGGAAGCCGGGTCTGCTTTTTTACCTTTGACATTTCTGGTGATGGAGGGCAGAGAGCCGGCAATGAGCCCGCAGAAGCCCAGATTGGTCAGAATGGGATAGTCTGTAAGCAGGAACTCAAACAGTTTGGACAGCGCGGCGATGGCAATGACTGCGCCCAGAAGAACGGGTACCAGAAAGGACAGAGCCTTTTTCCAGTGAGAAAACAGATGGGTAATGGACCAGATGAGCCGGTCGTAAATGTTCATGGCAACCATCATGGTGCCGCCGGAAACGCCGGGGATGATGTTGGCCAGACCGACCACCATGCCCTTGACGAGGTCCAGCAGGGTATTGGATTTTTGTTCCATAAAACCTCCGTACAAGTCCTGTGCAGGAAACGTAAAGAGTATATCATTTCCCGTCTGTTCTTTTTCAAAACACCTCCATCCTGTCCCTGTCCTGAGCAAAAGTGTAAGGTGCCGCTGGTGTAACCCTTTGCAGGAAGCCGGCGGAAGGGGAAAGTTCCCTGCCGATTTATTTATTGAACTTAAAGTTTAGCAATCCCAAACTTTTGATTGCATAACGGGGTGGACGGGCATAGAATGGGTTCGGTTTTGAATCAAACATTTTGTTTAACAGTTCTAAACAGGAGGCATTATGGATATTGGCAGCAAGATCAAGGAGCTGCGTCTGGGCAACGATCTGACGCTGGAGGAGCTGGCCAGCCGGTGCGAACTCACCAAGGGATTTCTCTCTCAGGTGGAGCGCAACCTGACATCCCCCTCCATCTCGACCCTGGAAGACATCCTCGAAGCCCTGGGCACCAGCCTTTCCGCGTTCTTTGCGGAAAAGGAAAAGGAGCAGGTGGTGTTTACCGCCGAAGACTACTTCGTGGATGAAAAGGAAGACTACACCATTTACTGGATTGTGCCCAACGCACAGAAAAATGAAATGGAACCCATTCTCATGGTTCTCGAGCCTCATAAGGAAAGCAACCGCATCCTGGCCCATGCCGGACAGGAGTTCGGCTATGTGCTGGACGGCGTCATCCGCATCGTCATGGAAGACGGCAGCCTGTATACGGTGAAGAAGGGGGAAACCTTCTATCTCACCGCTCCGGGCACCCACCACCTGGCCAGCGCGTCCCGCAAGGAAGCCAGAGTGCTGTGGGTTTCGGCCCCGCCCATTTTTTAGGAAAGGAAGACCCCCATGGAAAATGAAAAGAAGAAGCTGATTCAGTTCAAGAACGTACAGAAGAGCTTCGATGATCAGATCATTCTGAAGGGTATTGATCTGGATATTAATGAAAACGAGTTTGTCACGCTTCTCGGCCCTTCCGGGTGCGGCAAGACCACCCTTCTGCGCATTCTGGGCGGTTTTCTGGAAGCTGACGAGGGAGAAGTGCTCATCGACGGCAAGGATATTTCCGGCCTGCCTCCCTATAAAAGAGAGCTGAATACGGTGTTCCAGAAATACGCTCTGTTCCCCAACATGAACGTCTATGAAAACATCGCCTTCGGTCTGCGCATCAAGAAAGTGCCCAACGACATCATTGAACAGAAAGTCATGCGAATGCTGCGTCTGATCGGTCTGGAAGGCTATGAAAAAAGAGAAATCACCCAGCTTTCCGGCGGCCAGCAGCAGCGTGTGGCCATTGCCAGAGCCCTGGTCAATGAGCCTTCCGTGCTGCTTCTGGATGAACCCCTGGGCGCCCTGGATCTGAAACTGCGCAAGGAGATGCAGTACGAGCTCAAACGCATTCAGCAGGAAGTCGGCATTACTTTTATCTTTGTCACCCATGACCAGGAAGAAGCCCTGACCATGTCCGACAAGATCGTGGTCATGAAAGGCGGCACCATCCAGCAGGTGGGCACGCCTCAGGATATCTACAACGAACCCGTCAATGCCTACGTTGCCAACTTTGTGGGAGAATCCAACATCATCCCCGGCAAAATGGTCAAGGACAACGTGGTCCGCTTTGACGAACAGGATTTTGAATGCGTGGACCGCGGCTTCAGCCCCAACCAGAATGTGGATATCGTCATCCGTCCCGAGGACCTGGACATTGTGGAAAAGGATAAGGGAAAACTCTCCGGCACCGTGGAAAGCGTGCTGTTCAAGGGCATGCTCTATGAAGTGATGGTGGAGACCGTTCCCGGCACCCACATCACCGTTAACATGCACGTCATCGAAAACGACAAGAACGAAGCCAGCCAGGGTGATCTGCACATTTCTGCCAACAACTTCTACCTGGACCTGGAAGACATGAAAGACATCGAGGACAAGGAACTCATTGCCCGTGCTGATGCCCAGGCCTGGAACTCCGCCACCGATGAGCAGCTGCCTATTGAAAATGTCTCCACCAACCTGCAGGAGAAGCTGGGCAGCTATGACATCACCTTTACGACTCTGGACGGCCTGTCCATCACCCGGACCATCCGCGTGGTCAACCAGGAAGTCGTCAAGAACGAAAAGAAAAACGAAGCCATTTCCGCTTTCACCTTCTTCAAGACCCCGGATGAAATCAAGGAATCCGTGGCCCTGCATACGGACCTGAAAACCTGGGCCAACGCCCAGGGCTGGAAGCTGTCCAACGAAGATGAAGCGGTGGAAGTGTTCGTCGATTATGACTTTGATCCCGACAACATCAAGGAAGGTGTTTATCCCGTTTCCTTCTGGACCAGCGGCCGGGAAATGAAAGTTCATACCACGGATTACGTGGAAGAAGGCACGGAAGTCGGTCTGACCTTCAACCCCGAAGACATTCACGTCATGGAAAAGATGGGATACGGCGCATGAAGGTATTTCGAAGACTGGCCATCCCTTATCTGATCTGGAGTGCGCTGATGCTTCTGCTGCCCATGCTGCTGATTGTGTTCTATTCCTTCATTCAGCCGGGCAACTCCGTCGTCTCCTTTCAGCTGACCCTGAACAACTACATCAAGTTCTTTACCGACAAGGACTTCCTGATTATTCTGTGGCGCTCTGTGAGCATCGCTATCAAGACCACTGTGCTCTGTCTGCTGCTGGGCTATCCCATTGCCTACTTCATTTCCAAGTGCAGAAAGCACGTGCAGTCCATTCTGGTGCTGTGCGTCACGGTGCCCATGTGGATTAACATGCTGGTGCGCACCTATGCCTGGATCGGCCTGCTTTCCAAGGGCGGCCCCATCAGCATGGTGCTCTCCTGGTTTGGCTTCAAGGATGTGGAAATCCTGTATACGGAAACCGCCGTGCTCATCGGCATGGTGTATAACTTCCTGCCCTACATGATTCTGCAGATCCATTCCTCGCTGACCAAGATGGATCCTTCTCTGACAGAAGCGGCCAGCGATCTGGGAGCCAATCCCTTCCAGACTTTCTGGAGAGTGGTGTTCCCACTGTCCATTCCCGGCGTCATTTCCGGCATTACGCTGGTGTTCCTGCCTGCTGTTTCCGCCTTCTTCATTCCCAAACTGCTTGGCGGCGGCAGCTGGTTCCTCATCGGCAACGTCATCGAAAACCAGTTCATCACCGTGGGTGAATGGAACTTCGGCTCTGCCATTTCCGTCATCATGGCGATGATCATGATGCTGCTGATGTATCTGGTTCGCAAGGCAGACCGCAAGGCGAACAGGGAGGCCAGCAGATGAAAAAGAAAAAAAGACCCATTGGAACCACGATGATGGTTCTCTCCATCATCTTCTTCTATCTGCCCATCGTCTTCATGGTGATTTTCTCCTTCAACAGCTCCAAGTCGCTGACGGTGTTCACCGGTTTTTCCACCAGATGGTATGAGCAGGTGTTTGCCAGCCATGACATGATGGATTCCCTCTATGTCACCCTGGCAGTGGCTCTTATTGCCACAGCGGTTTCCACCATCGTCGGCACTCTGACGGCTGTGGGGGCCGTGTATTCCAGAAAACTGGTGAGACAGTACATCAATCAGGTCAACGACCTGCCCATGATGAACCCGGAAATCGTCACGGCCATCGGGCTGATGCTGCTGTTTATCACCTTCCACATTGAACGGGGATTTGTAACGCTGCTTTTAGCACACATTGCCTTCTGTATCCCCTATGTCATGCTTTCGGTGATGCCCAAGCTGCGAACGCTGGATCCCAATCTGGCGGATGCGGCTATGGACCTGGGGGCTACCCCGGCCATGACTCTGGTGAGGGTCATCATCCCGGAAATCATGCCCGGCATTGTTTCCGGTGCACTCATCGCCTTTACCATGAGCTTTGATGACTTCATCATTTCCTATTTCACCACGGGCAAGGGCGTCAAGAACCTGTCCATCATGGTGTACACCATGGCCAAGAGGGTGAATCCCTCCATCAACGCCATCTCCACCCTGGTGGTTGTGGCCATTACCATCGCTCTGATTCTGTTCAACGTGGTTCCGCCCATGTTAAAGAAAAGACAGGCGAAACGGGAAGCAGATCCCAATTATGTTCCCCGTCCCAACAAGCACAGGAACAGATGGCTGCTGCTGGGCCTGGCCGGTGCGGTGGCTGTTGCCATGCTGCTGATCATCCGTCCGGGAAGAAACGGCGGTTCTCAGCCCTATGCGGGACAGAGCCTGCATCTGTATCTGCCGGGTGAATACATTTCCGATGAAATGGTGGCCGGTTTTGAAGAAGAAACTGGTGCGACGGTTATCATCGACAACTTTGAATCCAACGAACAGGCCTACATCAAGCTGGCCAACAAGGATGCCTACGATGTGGTCATCCCCTCGGATTACATGGTGCAGCGCCTGATTTCCGAAGGCCTGCTCCAGAAGCTGGATCCCGCCAGAGTGGATGAAGCCCTGGCCCAGATGGTGGAACAGTCCCTGAATCTGGACTACGATCCCCTCAATGAATACTCCGTTCCTTATTTCTGGGGCACGGTGGGCATTGTCTATGACACCGAACAGGTGGATAAAGCCGATCTGGAAAAGGAAGGCTGGTCCATCTTCCAGGATCCCCGCTATAAGGGAAACATCTATCTCTACGATTCCGAGCGCGACCAGTTCATGGCAGCCCTGAAAGCACTGGGCTATTCCATGAACACCACCGATCCCGAAGAACTGCAGGAAGCCTATGACTGGCTGCTGCAGGTGGTCCGCACCATGGAACCGGAGATTGTCACCGATGAAATCATCGACAATATGGCCAATGCCAGAAAGGCGCTGGGTCTGATGTACTCCGGCGATGCCACCTATATCATTTCCGAGAATGATAAGATGGATTACTTCGTTCCCGAAGAGGGCACCAATATCTGGGTGGATGCCATGTGCATTCCTGCCAACGCGCCCAATGTGGACCTGGCCTATGAATTCATCAACTATGCAGCGGGCTATGAAGCCCAGATGCTGAATTCCTCCTTTGTGGGCTACACCTCTCCCAACCAGGAAGTCATGGATGAGCTCAGCAACGGCGAATTCAAGGGCATTGATGCCTATCTGCCCAGACTGGACGATCCATACGATGAAACCTTCCAGTACAACGCCGATACCCGCAAGATCATCGCCGACTACTGGAGCCGCGTGAAGATCGCCGCCAGCAACGCTGAATAAAAAACAGAATCTGGAAGAACTGCTTCCAGGACACGAAAGCCGGAGCCATGTGCTCCGGTTTTTTCGTGTCTGGAAAAAGAAAAATGAGAATTTAGTAAAAAAAGAAGACCTGAAAAGGCTGGACGGAGCATTCAGCGGAAAAAACAGGATAAAAACGGGTCTGAATCCAAAAAGGACGGGGAACCAGTGGAAATGGAAGGAAAGCCGGACAGGTAAAATTTACGTGACAGGAAAGGGTAAAAAATCTGAAAAATATTTCAGACTTTCAGTGAAAGAATTTGCGGCAGATGATTGAAAACGCTATCATGAAATTAACGTACAGGGCTGTTTCTGGAAGGAAAAGCCGGTCAGCCGCCGGGTTTTCCTGTCACTGTCATTTTCATCAGGCCCGATCCGCTTTCTCCTCTTCTGTCTGCAGGAAGACAGAAAAAGCGCAAAGACCAGAAACAGCTGAACCATCCGGAGGGACATTTGCTGCAGCAGTCCTCTGGATCCACAGGCTGAGGAATGATTCTTCAGAGACACAGGCTGAGCTTTCATCGGCAGTCTGGCCCTGTTACGAAGCAGTGAAATGAGACAGTTTCACAGAAGCAGGAGAGAAAAGATGAAAAATCTGCGAAAAGTACTGCTTGGTCTTCTGGCTTTGATGATGGCCGTCAGTCTTCCGGGTCTTGCGATTCCGGCAGCGGCTGAAGAAGCAGAGCAGACCACAACAGGGCGGGAAGAGAGAAATTTCAACCGCAGCTGGAAGTTCGTCCGCCGCGACGAGGACAATGCCATGAATGTGGAGTACAACGACGACAACTGGTACAACGTCGGACTGCCCCATGATTTCAGCATTCCCTATTTCCAGGAAACAAAGCATTACACCGGCATCGGCTGGTACCGCAAGGAATTCAGCCTGACGGCCGAAGAACTGCAGCGCACCATCAAGCTGGAGTTTGACGGCGTGTTCCACACCATTGATCTGTATGTCAATGGTCAGCACGTCATGCAGCACAAGGGCGGCTACACCGGATTTGAATGCAACATTTCCGATTACGTCCAGGAAGGAAACAACGTCCTGGCTGCCCGCGTCAGCAACATCTGGGATCCCGAACTGGCTCCCCGCTCCGGCGAACACAACTTCACCGGCGGCATCTACAGAGACGTGCGCATGATTCTGGAAGACCCCGTGCATATCACATGGTATGGCACTTATGCCACCACCCCCAATATTTCCGCAGCCGCTTCCGATCTGAAGATGGAAGCCGAAGTGGAAAACCTGGAAGAGGACGCCAGAACGGTCTTCGTCCGGCATACTCTGCTGGATGCCGACCGGAAAGAAGTCTGCCAGTTCGCCTCTGAAGAGCAGATTCTGGCCCCCGGCGAAATTCATACCTTCCGGGATACGTATCAGAACATTCCTGCTCCCCATCTGTGGAGTGTGGAAGACCCCTATCTGTATACCGTCAAAACCGACGTCTTCAGCAACAGCACCCTGGTGGACAGCGTAGAAACCACCATGGGCTTTCGCTGGATGACCTGGGATGCCAAAGAAGGCTTCTTCCTGAATGGAGAACACCTGTGGCTCAACGGTGCCAATGCCCATCAGGACCATGCCGGCTGGGCTAATGCGGTGAGCGACTCGGCTCTTTACCGGGATGTGGAAATGATTAAGGAAGCCGGCATGAACTTCATCCGCGGCTCCCACTACCCCCACGCCCCCATCTATTCCCGGGCCTGTGACGAACTGGGCATCATCTTCTGGTCAGAAGCTCCCTTCTGGTTCTCCGGCGGAACTTCCGGCGAAGGCGGTGCAGGAGATTCTTCCGACTATATGCATTCCGGCTACCCCACTAAAGTGGAATATCAGGCAGCCTTTGAACAGTCCTGTCTGGATGCGGTGGAAGACATGATCCGGATTCACCGCAATCATCCTTCCATCGCCGTCTGGAGCATGGGCAACGAATGCTTCTTCTCGGACACCCAGGATGATTCCGGCGCTGATCTGCATGAAAAGAAGAAAAACCTGATCACCAGAATGGCCAGAAAGGCCAAAGAGCTGGATCCCGCCAGAGCGGTCGGCCTGGGCGGAACACAGCGTTCCGGTTATGACCGCATTGAAGGCATTGAAGTGGCCGGTTATAACGGCGATGGCGCCAGCATTTCCAGCTATCAGGATCCTGGCATCCCCAACATGGTGGCTGAATATGGTTCCCATACCGCCAACCGTTCCGAAAACGACGGATACCGGATTTATTACGACCATGTTCAGAACGATGGAAACGGCAATGCCATCGAATACAGCTGGAGATCCGGCATCTCGTTATGGTGTGCTTTCCATCACGGCTCTCTGGCCGCAAGAAGCTATGGCGACATGGGCATCGTGGACTATTACCGCCTGCCTTTGAAAGCCTGGTATTACTACCGCAACAAATACAATCCCGAACACCCCGAACCCGAGTTTTCCACCACCGGCACGCCGGTGAAAGTCAGTCTGGAAGCCAGCAATGAGCAGATCAGCGATGACGGCACACAGGATACCCATCTTGTCGCCACCCTGGTGGATGGTGAAGGCAACTGGATCGGGGAAAAGAGAAAAATCACCCTGCGCGTTGTGTCCGGTCCCGGTGTGTTCCCCACGGGAAAAACCTTCATTCTCGATCCGGATAACGAAAACAAATCCATGCTGGATGGCAAGGGTGCCATTGAATTCCGTTCCTATTATGCAGGTACCACAGTCATTGAAGCCTCTGCCGAAGGTCTGGAATCCTCCACTGTGGAAATCACCACCACCGGTTCTTCCCAAGAGGAAAAGGAACCTGCCATTGAAACCCTGTATGGCTCCTTCATGAACACCAGCGGCATTGTGCTGACCGATATTGAAGAAGCACCGGCTTATGAACTGAGAACCCTCACCGGCGTTCCCTGCATCGCCTCCAGCAATGACCAGCTCCGGGAAAAGGTGCTGGACCAGGATCCCTCCACCAGCTGGGTGGCTGCTGAGTCCGGTCCTGGTGAATATGTGGATGTCACCATGGAGCATGGAGAAGTCATTCTCTACAGAGCGTCCGTTCTCTTTGATGGAGAAAAGCTGCCCTTTACCCTGCAGGGAAAAGGTGCGGATGAAGAAGAGTGGACCACTCTGGTCAGCTATGATGCCAGCACCATTCAGAATGCTCCCAAACAGGAAATCTTCCTGGGCACCAGACCTTTCCGCAACATCCGGGTTCTCTTTGATCAGCTCAGCGAAGAGCAGACAGCCCAGTTTGCCGAACTGAAAATCTGGTCTCTGAAATCCGTAGACCAGCCCATTCTCACCGGCTATCAGTATCTGTCCGATCTGGAACTGCCAGACGGCGTGCTCAAAAACGTCCTGGCCAATCAGAGTGCCATCGTCATTGACGGCACCCGCTATAAAAAGGGCATTACTCTGCAGGGAGAGCAGGAACTGGTCATCGACAACTTCAGCGAAGAACAGGGCGGCTATGGCGCTCTGGAAACCCTCGCTTATAACGGCTCTTCAGCTTCCATGAAACTGCAGCTGGAAGCCAGAGGGCAGATCATTCTGGACAAGAGTCTGCAGGCCGGAGAAGTTCTTCCTCTGTGTCTGAGCCTGTGGAAATGTCCGGATCTGACCATCCGCACCGAAGGAAATGGCTCAATCACCCTGGCGGATGCCAGACTCACCGGTGTGCTGCGCAATGTTTCCAGTGCAGAAGTCAAAGCCTCCTTTATTGGAGCCTATGAATCCCTGGTGCCCGGTACCACCTTCAGCGGTACGCTGAAAATGACGGCCGAAAACGATCATGAAGCCCGGGCTGTCCTGCAGCTGCTGGATGAAACCGGCCGACTGCTGGATCTTGTCAGCCAGCCTGTTGAGCTGAAGGCAGATGAAACCACAAAAGCCGACATTTCCATGCGGATCCCGGAAGATCTGCAGGAAGGCAGCACGCTGCGTCTGTTTGTTTACGATTCTGCTTCGCTGGATCTGCTCAGTGATGTGATTTATTCCACCACCCTGGCCGGGGCGGAAGAAGGCAAGTATCCCCAGGAAGAAGCCCCCGTCTTCACCCTGCCGGAAAAGACCACCCTGGTCTATGGAAAAGAGATGGAGCAGACCGGAGAATGGGGTTACTGGACGCCTGCCAATGGTTCTCTGTCCGGTTATGAAACCTTTGTGGAATCCGGAAACTGGCAGAACACGGCTCTTTCTCACACCTTCATGGGCAAGCAGGTGACGGTTTATGCCAAGAAGGACGGTTCGCAGAAGGGAGCCGAAGTCTGGATTGATGATGAACTCAAAACCACCATCATCACCACGGCTTCTTCCGGCAACACCTATGAAGCGGTGTACACTTCCGAGCTTATGGACAACGGCAAACATACCATCCGTCTGGTGCCTGTGGGCAAATTCGGATTTGATGCTCTGTCCATTCTCAGCAACGATATAACCCCGGAATGCCCCGCTGATGCCGATCTGCTGGATACACAGGCTGATGTGGTGGGCAAAGATGAAAGTCTCATTAAATCCGGCAGCTGGGCCTACTGGAATACTTCCAGTGTGGACTGCGGTTATGAAACCTACACCAACAAGGCAGGAGACACCCTGCGGCTGACCTTCACCGGCACCGGTCTTTCTCTGGTGGCCAAGGTGGATGGAAGCAAGACAGGAGCTGAAATCCGCGTGGACGGAAAACTGCTGGCTGCTGTAAATACCAAAGGTTCTCCCGATGCCTATACGGAAGTGTTCTCCACTGATGCCCTGCCCTTTGGCGAACATGTAGTGGAAATCAGAACCCTGGGTGCCTTCGGCTTTGAAAAGATCGTCACCCGCTATGGTCATCCCGAAGACCGCTCTCTGCTGGAATCTCTGGCTGCGCAGGCAAAAGAGCTGCAGGAAGAAGACTATTCTTCCGGCTTTGAAGCCCTGCAGACAGCTCTTTCCAGAGCTCTGCTCATGCTGGAAAGCTTCAGCTATTCCCAGGATGAAATCGATGAAGCAGCCAGTGAGCTTTCTCTGGCTATCGATCAGCTTGTTCCTGTGGTCCAGACCGGACAGACTGCTCTTCGCGCTGCCCTGAAACAGGCCCTGGATGTCATTGAAACGAAAAACTATGATCCACAGAGCGAACAGCTGAACGCCTTCATCACAGTGTTCCAGGAAGCTTCTGCCCTTCTTCATGACAGAAATGCCACCGAAGATGAAGGCGATGATCTGGCTGAAAAACTGGAAGAAGCCCTGGCTGCCATTGCCAGAGCACCGGAATCGGAAGCTGACAAGACTTTATTGGATATGGCCCTGGCCATGGCTCACAGTCTGGACACCCCTGAAAACCTGGACGGGGTCAATGAACTGGTTGTCCGCTATTTCCATACCTGCATTGAACAGGCCGAAGCCGTCATGGCGGATGCTTCTGCCACTTCTGAAGAAGTCAATACCGCCTGGCTCAACCTCACCAGAGCCATTCAGATGCTTTCCTTCAAGACCGACAAGACTGAACTGGAAGCACTGAAAGCCGAGTGTGAAACCCTTCTGGCCAGAGCGCCTCAGGACTGTGCCGAAGCCCAGCAGATGAAAGAAGCTCTGGAATTTGCCCAGAGTGTGCTGGATGATCCCGCTGCTCTCACCGAAGTTTCCATTCAGCAGGCCATCGACCAGCTGAAGGCGGCCAGAGAGGCCCTGCTGCAGGTGCTGGATCTGGATACCAGCCTGCTGGCCTGGCTGCTTACCGCAACGCAGGATCTGAATGAATCCCTTTATCTGCGTGCAGGACTGGATGCTCTGCATGAAGCCCAGGAACAGGCCGCACAGGTGCTGGCAGATCCTCAGAGTGAAGAGCGCATTGCTCAGGCGCTGAACAGCCTGCATCAGGCCTGGCTGAATCTGCGGTTTAAAGCCAGTGAATCCCTGCTGGAAAAACTGGCTGAGACCAAAGTGCAGCTGCTGTCTCTTTCTCTGGAATTCGTTCCCGAAGAAATGAAGCTGGCTGTCTGCAGCCTGGATGAAGAACTGACCACTCTGCTGGAAGCAGACGAAGTGGATCAGGCAAAAGCCAGAGACGTGCTGAATAAAACAGAAAATCTGATTGCTTCCATCGAGACGTTCAATAAAGAACACAACCCCGAAGAGAAAGAGCCCCAACAGACTCCTGCTCTTTCCAAACAGGACAAACCGGCTGCCGCTGCCAGACCCATCGTGACAGCTGAAGAGAAGACTGAAGAAACGACCAGACAGTCTGCACAGCCTGCCAGATCCGTGAAAACAGCCTCTGCTTTCCATCCCGGCCTGCTGATGATGACGGCTCTTGGTGCCGTGACGCTGACTCTTTTGATGAAACGAAAAGACCACCTGAAATAAGGAACAGAAGAGGCCCCTCTTTTCCCGGTGAAAACGGACCCGGCCTTTCTGATCAGAAACTTCAAGGCTCCAGAGCTGGAATCATTTTCCAGCCCCGGAGCCTTTTGTCATTGCGGATCTCTGCCAGCAGAAAAAAGCCGGCGTCTGGCCGGCTGAAACATCTATCTATATCTAAAGAGGTGATCAGGAATGATCTTTCTCTTTTTTCCGGCGGAACACGCGCAGAAAGGAGAAGGGCTGGCCGGGAACGGAGTGGTCCCGGATCCAGGTGATGATGGCGGTAAAAGCCATGATGAAGGCAGGAATCAGAAACAGAGCGCTGCGAAAGACCACGACGCTGAAGAACATGCCATTGGTTTCGGCAATATCCTGAAGATGATTGACTTCCATGATCATGGGCAGAGATTCATTGAACTGCACCCAGTCATTGTGCAGAGTAAAGCCAAACCACACCACCAGCAGAAGGGCACCTGCCAGCAGCAGTTTCTGAGATCGCTCCATATCTTCATCTCCTTTCCTGACCGTCTGATTGCATTTGGACCTTGGTTGCTGTTTTCCAAGTATAGCAGGCCAAATGACGATTCAAAAACCGGCCTGTTGGGAACTGGTTATTAAAGCGGCCATCCCTGTGATAATGTATGACAGGTGAAAGGAACATCACCAGACAGAAAGTTGCGCGAAAGTACCAGATTCTTCAGGCAGATGAATTGAAGGATCGGAACTTTTCCATACTCTAAAAATGAGAAAGGAGCTGAACCCCCTATGAAAACAACTTTTGATGTGCTGGGCATGACCTGTGCGTCGTGTCAGGCCAATGTGACAAAGGCTGTTTCAAAGCTGGAAGGCGTCGAAGCCGTAGACGTCTCCCTGCTCAGTAATTCCATGAAAGTGGAATACGATCCTCAAACGGTAAATCCTCAGCAGATTGAAGCTGCTGTCAGCAATATCGGCTATGAAGCCGTCGAAAAAGGAAAGGCCCTTAAGGAGGGCGGGCAGACCAACAGTCTGCAGGCCGAATGGGATGCCAGACAGAAGCGCACCCAGGAGGAAATGAGTGAGCGAAAACACGCTCTGATCGCCTCCCTGATTCTGTTAGCCATTCTGATGTGCTTCTCCATGCTGCCCATGTTTGGCATTTTTTCCTTCTTCATGGACATGGAATGGATGATGGTCTCCTCCATCTGCCAGCTGGTGCTGTGCATGCTGATTCTGTTCTATCAGCGCAGTTTCTTCATCCATGGCTTTAAGGCCCTGTTCAAGAAAGCCCCCAACATGGATTCCCTGGTTGCGGTGGGCTCCGGTGCCTCCTTTGCCTATGGCCTGTATGGCATTCTGCTCATGGCCTACGGCTATGGCATCATGGATCATACTCTGATTCACGAAGGCATGAACTCCCTCTATTTTGAAGGAGCTGCCATGATCGTCACCCTGGTTTCCCTGGGCAAGTACCTGGAAGCCAGAAGCAAGTCCAAGACCGGTGATGCCCTGGGCAAGCTGGTGGATCTGGCCCCCAAGACCGCGGTCATTGAAAAAGATGGCGTGGAAATCCAGGTGGGTGCCGATGAAGTCCATGCGGGCGATATTGTCATCATCCGTCCGGGCCAGCGCATTCCTGTAGATGGCATTGTCGCTTCCGGCACCGGTTATGTGGACCAGGCTGCCATCACCGGTGAGTCCATTCCTGTGGAAAAGGGACCTGGTGATCAGGTCATGTCCGCTACCATGAACGTCAACGGCACCTTCCGCTTTGAAGCCACCCGTGTCGGGGAAGATACCACTCTGTCTCAGATCATTCGTCTGGTGGATGAAGCAGGCAACTCCAAGGCCCCCATTGCCAGGCTGGCTGACAAGGTTTCCGGTGTGTTTGTTCCTATTGTCATGGGACTGTCTCTGGTGACCTTTATCGGCTGGCTGATCTTTGGTCAGTCCTTCTCCTTTGCCCTGTCCAATGCCATTGCGGTGCTGGTTATTTCCTGCCCCTGTGCTCTGGGTCTGGCCACTCCTCTGGCTATCATGGTTTCTACGGGCAAGGCTGCCGAAAACGGCATTCTGATCAAGTCTGCAGAAGCCCTGGAAACTCTGCAGTCCATCAATACAGTGGTGCTGGATAAGACCGGCACCATCACCAACGGTAAGCCTGAAGTGACTTCCATTGTTTCCTTTGATCCGGCTTTAAATGAAACCGAACTGCTGGCTCTGGCTGCTGCAGCCGAAACTGGCAGTGAACATCCTCTGGGCAAGGCTGTGGTGGAAAAGGCTGTAGCCGATGGCCTGATGCTGGAAACACCGGCTTCCTTTGAAGCCGTATCCGGCCGCGGCCTGAAAGCCGTGCTTTCCAAAGGCACCATGACAGCAGGCAACCTGGCCTACATGGAACAGGAAAAGGTGGTTGTGGATGAAAAAGCCAGAGCGGCTCTGGAAGAACATGCCAACCAGGGCGAAACCCCTCTGCTCTTTGCGTTAAACGGCAGACTGGAAGGCATGATCTGCGTGGCTGACACAGTTCGTTCCGACAGCCGGCAGGCCCTGGAACTGCTCTCCAAGCAGGGCGTTCAGGTGGTGATGCTGACAGGGGACAACGAAAAGACCGCTAATGCCATTGCCTCCACCCTGGCGGTGGATAAAGTCGTCAGCGATGTGCTGCCGGCTGAAAAGGAATCTGTTATCCGCTCTCTGCAGGAAGAAGGCCGCAAGGTGGCCATGGTGGGTGATGGCATCAACGATGCCCCGGCTCTGGCCAGAGCCGATGTGGGACTGGCCATTGGCGCCGGTACGGATATTGCCATTGATTCCGCAGATATCGTTTTAATGAAGGACTCTCTGCTGGATGTGGTCACTGCCATCGATTTGTCCAGGTCCACCATCCGCAACATCCGGGAAAACCTGTTCTGGGCCCTGTTCTACAACTGCCTGGGCATTCCTGTAGCCATGGGCCTGTTCTATCCGGCATTCGGCTGGAAGCTGTCTCCCATGATCGGAGCAGCGGCCATGTCCTTCAGTTCCGTCACCGTCTGCCTGAATGCCCTGCGCCTGCGCTTCTTTAAGCCAAAAGGCGTCAGTCATCAGGAAACTAAAGAACTCCATGAAACCAGACAGGCTGTGGCCGTGGAAGAAAAGAAGGAAGAAGAACTGCCCGCAATCCTGGAAAACCAGGCCAGAGAGGAAGAAAAAGAATCCCTGCAGGCCACAGTTACCGGCATGACCTGTGATCACTGCAGACAGCATGTGACTCAGGCTCTGGAAAAGACCGGTGACTTTGAGGATGTGCAGGTGAGCCTGGAAAACCACTCCGCCTATGTGCTGATCAAAGAAGGCATCTCCAGAGAAAAAGCCGAAAAGGATCTGGTGAAGGCCGTAGAAGAAGCAGGCTATTCCGCTTCCATTGATGCACCGGCTGCTGCAGACTCTGCAGAGAAATCCGGACCTGCCAAGCCGGAAACAGAACCCGTTGAAATGGTTCTGCCGGTAAACGGCATGACCTGTGCGCACTGCCAGAAGCGGGTTCAGAACGCCCTGGAGGCAGTGGATGGCGTCAGCCATGTGGAAGTCAGCCTGGAAAAGAAAGAGGCTCTCATACAGGCTGACAAGCCCGTCTCTGCCCAAGTTCTTGAAGAGGCTGTGCGCAAAGCCGGCTATGAACCCGGAACGGTTTATACTGAAAACGAAAAGGACGAACATTCGTCCAAAGGAGAAACAAGTATGACAAAGGAACTGAAAGTAGAAGGCATGTCCTGCAACCACTGCAGACAGCACGTTCAAAACGCTCTGAGCGCAGTTGACGGCGTAACAGAAGCGGATGTCGATCTGGCTTCCGGCAGGGCTGAAGTCAAACTGGACAAACCGGTCGACAACAGCACTCTGGTCAAGGCTGTAGAAGATGCTGGCTACAAGGCTGAAGTCATCGAATAAACCAGACAGAAATTGAAATGCATTAAATGCATTAAAGGACAGGCTTCCGGGTCTGTCCTTTTTTGCGGGCAAGAAAAAAACAGGCTGCCAGGCAGCCTGTGAATGAAAATAAGGGG
>Belle_p2__coassemble_1214_pt1 | contig 97396 bp, 82 predicted proteins | sample Belle_p2__metabat2_low_PE_004 | metagenome-assembled genome bin Belle_p2 | reverse complement strand
TGATATCTGGCCTTTTTTCTCGTCAATTACACGAAGCAATTCTAGTTATTTGCTTATAGGAGCCCGTAAGGAACCTGGCTCTTCAAAAACCGGAAGCCATAGTAAAATAAACGGGTAGAGGAGGGACAGGCATGAAGAATACACGATATCTTTTTGCGGATGATGAAAAGATTCTCATCCGGGACACGGAAGGAAAAGAAATGGAACGGTTCGTCTGGAATTCCAAGGACGACTGGATCAAGGATCCGGAGCTGCTCCGCATGTTCTTTGGAGATTTCAAGGTCAGAGAAGTGCCGGAAGACGAGGTGCCCGATCTGAAAAAGATCGCCAGAGGCTGGGCTTATGAGATGCCGGATTTTCCGGACAATCTGGTGAAGAAAGGTCTGGACTGGATGGATTCCCAGGACTTCTATACCTGGAGCGGCATGTACACGCAGAATCTGGCCTGGCTGCTCAGCCAGCTGCCGGAAGGAGAAAGCACCATTACTGAACTGGAAGTGCTGCCCTTTTCCAGAATTGGGGAAGACAAACCCATGGTCTGGGAAACCGGCGGTCAGAGCGAGTTTACTGTGAGTGTCTCTCTGAACGTCAAATATCTGAAATTCCATGGCATCTCCCGGATCTTCATCCTGAAGGATGATGCTGAACTGAGTGCCCTGGCCCTGAAAATTCTCGGCTATTCCTGCGAACCCTGGGATCTGGAGGCCTTCTGGAAGTCCAAAGAAACAGGAAACGAGAACTATGAATACAGCGAAGAGCTGAGTGTGGATGGCAAAAACAGAGTGATTCTGGTCACCGACAAGAGAACCGGCAAAAAATTCGCTCTGCAGAGCCAGACCAGTTCCTGAAAACGCACAGGAAGCTGAAGAAACACAAAACACGAGAACCCTGAACAGGGTTCTTTTTCAAAATCGGGATGTATACCACACATACCTGCATCAATACAAAAGAGAAGGGAAGACTCCCCAATGAAGCTCCTCCACCCGGACCGGTCCTGAAAAGGCGGTGCGGGCAGAGAGGAGGTTTTCATCCAGGGAAATGCTTAAAATTAAACCATGATCAGAATAGACAAGAAAAATAAGTGGGCCATCAACATCGGCCTTCATATCCCCATTCCTTCCATCAGCATCGAGCTGATCAGCGATCAGGAAGAGGAACTGAAGGTCCGCGAGCCCCTCAGCCATAACCAGGAAAAAGAAGCCGATTATCTGGCAGACAGCCAGAAAGGAGACAGCTGCCAGGATGCTGCAAGAAAGAAAGAGACCTCTTCCTCTGCTGCCAGCCAGAATGCAGGCACAACAAACACTCCAAAAGCCGCCTCCACAGACCAGAACGCCCAAGCAGGTGATGCCGGATCCGGAAAGGAACGACATGTCTGATCCCGCGAACCGCACTCCCCTGTCCCATCACGGGCAGGAAGAGCGGCAGCCTTTAAGCAGAGAACAGAAAACCTCTGAAGCGGAAAAGAAGGCTGCCGTTTCCAGCAGGGAACGCTTTCTGCAGATTCTGAAGGTGTTTCACAAATATCAGGTTTCCAAGGGCATGACCCCTGAGAAAATGCGCCTGATTCTCGAAGACCTGGGTCCCACCTATGTTAAAATCGGACAGATCATGTCTTCCAGACAGGACATTCTGCCCCAGGAATACTGTACGGAGCTGGAAAAGCTGCGCTCCGATGTGAAGCCCATGCCCTATTCGGCAGTGGAAGAAGTCATTGTCCAGACCTTTGGCAAAAAGCCTGAAGAGCTCTTTCTGTGCTTTGAAAAGGAACCCCTGGGTTCGGCTTCCATGGCCCAGGTGCACCGGGCGGTGACCTTTGACGGGCAGGATGTGGTGGTCAAGGTGCAGCGTCCGGGGATTTACGAGCAGATGCTGGTGGATACCGAAATGCTGCGAAAAGCAGCCAAGCTCTTCAACCTCAACAAGCTCCTGGGCTCCGTGGTGGATGTAAACACCATGATCGACGAGTTCTGGAAGAGTGCGGAAGAAGAGCTGGACTTTACCACCGAAGCGGCCCATGCCAGAAAGTTCTACAACAACTACAAAGACTGGCAGGACATCAAAGTGCCTGTGATCCGCGATGAATTCGTCAGAAAACAGGTTCTGGCCATGGAAGATATTCACGGACCGGCTATTGACCAGTATGATGTTCTGGAGGAGCTGGGCTATTCACGCCATGAAATCGCCCTGAAGCTGGTGGAGAACTACATCGACCAGGTCATCAATCAGGGCTATTTCCATGCCGATCCCCACAGCGGCAATCTGAAAATCAGCAATGGACAGATTGGATGGATCGATTTTGGCATGATGGGAGAACTCTCCCGCCGGGAAGCCGACCTGATGAGACAGTGTCTGCAGGCGGTGGCAGCCCACGACCTGACCATGTTGACGGATGCCATCATCGCTCTGGGAGTGCCCTCCAGAGAAGTGGACTACACCGGACTGTATGACAGTCTGGATCAGTTCATCAACCGCTATCTCACCAGCAGCCTGGACAGCATCGACATTGCCGAGCTGGCCCAGGAAATGATCCGCATCTGTCATCAGTACGGACTGATGATGCCCAAGGGCATCACCATGCTGGCAAGAAGCCTGGTCACCATAGAAGGAACAGTCAAGGACCTGGATTCCACCCTGAACGTGGTGGAACTCATCAAGGAAAACCAGAAGGATATCACCCAGATCGACTGGAATAAGGAAGCCTCCAGCCTGGCCAGACGCCTGCTGCGCTCCGCCAGCCAGTCGGTGGATATCCCGGGGGTCGTCAGTGAAGTGCTCAAGCTGACCCAGAAGGGACAGCTGAAGCTGAATCTGCGGCTGGTGGATTCCAATAATCTGCTTCCCACCCTGGATAAAATGGTGGACCGCATTGTGGTCTGCATTCTCATCGCCGCCCTGCTGCTTGGCAGTTCGGTGATCTGCACCACCAAGCTCAAGCCCATGCTGCTGGACATCCCGCTGCTGGGCCTGGCGGGTTTCTTCCTGGCCTTCTGCCTCAGTCTGTGGCTCTTCTATAAAATGCTGTGGAGCAACAACAAGAACGACAAGATTTTCTAGAACAATCAGGGGGAAACACGATGCTGCAAAAACGCAGACCTTTTATTATTTCCTGCTTTCTTCTGCTGGCGGTCCTGGTGGGCCTGGACCAGTGGACCAAGGCAGCCATTGAACGATTCATTCCGCTGGGCGATTCCGTGGAAGTGATTCACGGCTTTTTCGAGCTCACCCATCTGCGGAATACGGGCATGGCCTTTTCCATGTTCGATGACCTGGGCATCGGCTTTTTCATCGCCATCAGCTTTCTGGTCATCGGCTGCATTCTCTGGTACTTTTTCCACACGAAAAACGTCACCATCGAACTGTCTCTGGTGCTGATTCTGGCCGGAGCCATTGGAAACCTCATCGACCGCATGAGCAAGGGCTATGTCACGGACTTCTTCCAGTTCTATATTTTTGGAAAACCTTTCGCGGTGTTCAATGTGGCAGATGTCTGCATCACCATCGGCTTTATCTTCCTGGTCATCGGCATGCTCATGGAAGACTATCAGGCCAGAAAACTCGCCCAGGCCGACGGCCTGGATCCGCAGAAGACGGAACCCGAAGAAAAAAGCGAGTCCAAATAGAACAGAAATTCCGTTTTAAAGGAGCAACAACAATGAGTGAAATCAACGAAACCGTACAGGAAACGGCAGTGGAGCCCGAAGAGGATTCCACAGCTGTCTTCACTGTCGAAGAACAGGACGCCGGAACCCGGCTGGACAAGTACGTCTGCAAGGTTCTGGATCTGTCCAGAAAAAGAGTGGCCGATCTGCTGGATGAAGGCTGCATCACGGTGAATGGAGAAATTCTCAAAGCCTCCGGCAAGGTGCAGAAAGGCGACGAAGTGGCCGTGGATCTGCCAGAACCGGAAAACACCGACGTCCTGCCGGAAGAGATGGATCTGGACATCGTCTATGAAGATGCCGATATCATCGTCATCAACAAACCCAAGGGCATGGTGGTTCATCCGGCCCCCGGTCATCTGTCCCACACCCTGGTCAACGGCCTCCTGGCCCACTGCAAAGACCTGTCCGGCATCAACGGCGTCATGAGACCCGGCATTGTCCACCGCATCGACAAGGACACCTCCGGTCTTCTGGTCGTAGCCAAAAACGATGCCGCCCATGAATCCCTGTCCGATCAGCTGAGCCGCAAGGAATGCCGCAGAGAATACGATGCTCTGGTGCACGGCACCTTCTCTCACACCATCGGCACCATCGATGCGCCCATCGGCCGGGATGAAAAAGACAGACAGAAAATGGCTGTTACGGCTAAAAACTCCAAACCGGCCGTGACCCATTTTGAAGTCCTGAAAAACTACAAGGACTACGCCCATCTGAAGGTGCGCCTGGAAACGGGCAGAACCCATCAGATCCGCGTACACATGAGCTACATCGACCACCCCATTGTGGGCGATCCCAAATATGGCCGCAGAAAAACGCTGCAGACCCAGGGCCAGCTGCTCCATGCCAGCGCCCTGGAACTGACTCATCCCAGAACCGGGGAACACATGCTTTTTGAAGCGCCTCTGGACCCCATTTTCCAGAACGTTCTGGATGAACTGGAGGCCGGAACCCTTTGAGGAAAGGAGACCGTATGAGAAGAGAAAATGTGCTGAACTGGGATGAATACTTCATGGCCATGGCGCATCTGGCCGCCTTCCGCAGCAAGGATCCCAACACCCAGGTGGGCGCCTGCATTGTCAACACCGATAAGCGGGTGGTGGGCCTGGGCTACAACGGCTTTCCCAGAGGCTGCGATGACGATGAATACAGCTGGGAGAGAGAAGGCAGTTTTCTGGACACCAAGTATCCCTACGTGGTCCATGCCGAACTCAATGCCATTCTCAACTCCATCATGTCTCTGAAAAACTGCACCATCTACGTTTCCCTGTTCCCCTGCAATGAATGTGCCAAGGCCATCATTCAGTCAGGCATCACCAGGGTGGTCTATGAAAGCGACAAATACGACGGCACCGAAGGCAACTGCGCAAGCAAGAAAATGTTCACCGATGCCGGCGTGGAACTGGTTCAGCTGCCAGAACAGATTCTGGTCAGCGTCGAACGAAGAGAAAGTGAATAGCCGCTTATTTTACAAAGATTTTACACAAACTTCACCGAACCGTGGTCGAACGCCCGGTTCGGTTTTTTTATGCTGGAAGTACTTCAGGACCTCTGCAGAGAGTGTCCGAAGTCAGTCAACCTGAAGGAGAACAGCTTATGGAACTCTGGATTGCCGCCGGTTTTCTGGCTCTGCAGTGCGCCCTCATCGTGTGGGACTGGATCAGCCGGAAACAACAGAAAAAACAGCTGGAAAAAGCCCTGCTGGCCAGGACACCCGCATCAGAAGATCAGGATCTTCGTGTTCCCGGTCTGCTGCAGACAGCCAGATGGATCATTGATCTCTCCGGTGATGAGACCAGTGAGCGGTCTGCGCAGGCCCAGAACAGCCTGAAGCAGCTGCTGGGGGATCTGGATCTGCTGCTGTTTGAAGATGAACTGGAACAGGAACAGGCCAGAGCCGTCTATGCCTACCGCCTGCTCATCCTCTGCGTTCTCGATCTGGCAGATGAACCAGTCCAGAAGCAGAAAAGTACCATTCGAAAACTGCTGGATGCCCTTCTGCTGGATCCGGACCGGGCCGCAGACAGTGGAAATCCCATCTGCGCCATCGCCCTGCTGCTGGTGAAGCTTTCTTCTCTTTCCGCAGAAGAACTCCAAAAACAGAGCCAGAGCCTGCTCAGAAAATATCCGGGCAATGAAACCCTGAAGGATGCCCTCTATTCGTTACAAGAGCTGTCTTTCTGCCTGTATGATCAGTCCTCTTTTACCCCTGCTTTTCTGCCGGGACCTCAGGCCTGAGAAGTGCTTCTTAAAAGAAGCAGAACACTGAACACCCTCTTTTCGACAGAAAGGAATTCATATCACAATGTCAATTGAAGTCTTGAAAAGCATCCTCACCTTCATGGGAGGAGTCGGCCTCTTTGTCTATGGCATGGATGTCATGGCGGAAGGCCTGCAGCAGGCCGCAGGAGAAAAGACCCGCCGTCTGCTGGAAATTCTGACCAACAACCGCCTGCTGGGCGTTCTGGTGGGGGCAGCCGTCACCGCCATCATCCAGTCTTCCGGAGCCACCACCGTCATGGTGGTGGGCTTTGTCAACGCCGGCCTGATGAACCTCTCTCAGGCTGTAGGTGTCATCATGGGCGCCAACATCGGCACCACCATGACCGCCTGGATCGTCTCCATGGGCGAGTGGGCTTCCTTTCTCAAGCCCGAAATGTTAGCCCCGGTGCTGTTAAGCCTGGGGGTCATCCTCAACATGGTCATCAAGTCCGAGCGGGGAAGAGAAGGAAGCAAGATCCTCATCGGTTTTGGCATGCTGTTCATGGGGCTTTCCACCATGTCCGGTGCCGTCACCCCCTATGCCGATTCTCCCTTCTTCACCGATATCTTCCGCGTCATCGGCGGCAACCCCATTCTGGGTCTGCTCACCGGGGCAGCCGTCACCGCCATCATGCAGAGCTCTTCCGCTTCCATGGGCATTCTGCAGACTCTGGCGCTCACCGGCATTGTCAACTGGGGCTCTGCCGTGTTCATTGCCCTGGGCCAGAACATCGGCACCTGCATGGTGGCTCTCATGAGTGCTGCCGGCGGGGATGCCAACGCCAAGCGCGCGGCCATGATTCACCTGGAATTCAACGTCATCGGCTCCCTGCTGGTGGGCAGTGCAGCAGCTCTGTTCTTCCTCATGGATCCCTCTGCCATGCACATGAATGTGAGCTCCACCGCTCTGGCCATGTTCCACACCGGATTCAATATCGTCTCCACCGTGGTGCTCTTTCCTTTTGCCAATCAGCTGGTGAAGCTCTCCGCTCTGCTGGTGCCCTCTGCTCATAAGGCAGAAGCCGGTACCCCCGAGCTGCGTCTGGATGAACGTTTTCTCTCCGTTCCCCGCATTGCGCTGATCGCCGTGAACCGGGAAATCAACTATATGGGTCAGCTGGCTCTGGAAAACATCGAATATTCCAGAGATGCCCTGCTAGACAACCAGAATTTTGAAAAGCTGGAAGCCAACGAGGAAAAGATCGACCGCTTCTATCAGGGCATCAGCGATTATCTGGAAAAGCTCAACACCGCCACTCTGACCGACAAGGAACAGAAGCAGGCCAGACACGCCCTGCTGGCACTGCGGGATATCGAACACATCTCCGATCGCTGCATGGATATCGCCTCCCTGTCCAGACAGTACATTGAAGAAAAGCAGTTCAATGAACAGGCTGTGGAAGACATCAACTCCCTGGAAACCCAGTGCTATAAAGCCGTGAAATACGCTCTGGAAGTGCGGGTTCATGCCAAGCCCGATCTGGTGGCCAAGGTGGAAAAATACGAAGCCAGTGTGGATTCTCTGGAATCCATGATGAGACAGGGGCGCATGGAAAAACTGCTGGATCATCATTCCAGCTCCATCTCTTCCTTTGTCTTCCTGGAAGCCGTGGACTGCTATGAGCGCATTGCCGATCATGCCAAGCTGCTGGCCCATTATGTGGCCATGGAAGAAGGCATGAGCGAAGACGAACTGGCTCTGGCTGCCGCGTGAAGCATCATTGAACCAAAGCAGGGACTCCCTGCTTTTTTAATTCCAGGCCAGCGGGTTCTGGAATTCAGAGGAAACGGTACACTGAAAGAGACCAACCCGAAAAGAAAGAACCTGTGCCAGCAGGCAGGCACAAAGGAGACGACCATGAAGAAAATCTGGATTGTGGAGGATGACAGCTCCATTCGCGACATCATTGTCTATACCCTGAGCAGCTGCGGTTTTGAACCCACCGGTTTTGAAGACGGCGTCTGCTTTCTGGACGCTTTGAAAAACGACACCCCGGATCTGGTGCTGTTAGATATCATGCTGCCCTCCATGAGCGGCCTGGATGTGCTCGAACACCTCCAGCATCACAAAGGCGGCAGGATCCCCGTGATCATGACCACCGCCAGAAGCATGGAAACGGATATCATCCAGGCTCTGGACCAGGGAGCCGATGACTATCTCACCAAGCCCTTTGGCATGATGGAAATGATCGCCCGCATCAAGGCGGTGCTGCGAAGAACCGAACACAAGAGCGAAGACCGGCTGGAACAGAACGGCCTGGTGCTGGATGATCAGGCCCATGCAGCCCTTCTCCATGGCCAGCCCCTGGATCTGACCCGCAAGGAATACGAACTGCTGCGCCTGTTCATGCAGCACCCAGGCAGAGCCTTCAGCAGAGAAGAGCTCATGGATCTGGTGTGGAATACGGACTTTGCCGGGGAAACCCGCACGGTGGATGTGCATATCCGCTCATTGCGCAACAAGCTGCAGGAAGATGGAAACCGCATTGAAACCATCCGGGGTGTGGGATACCGCTGGAGGAAGGAACAGTGACCAACCGGATTTTCAAGGCCATCTTCGGGGTGTCCCTCAGCGTGCTGGTGCTGGCCATGATCGGCATCGTCTGGGCATTATATGGCACCCTCTATCAGGAGCAGCTGGGCCAGCTGTCCATGCAGGCCGAGCTCATTGCCCAGGTGCTCAATGAAGAAAGCGAAGACTCTCTGTCCATGCTGGATCTGGATAGCTACCGCCTGACCCTCATCAGTCCCCAGGGAGAAGTGCTCTACGATTCCAGCGGCCATGAAAAGGAAATGCCCAATCATCTTCAGCGCCAGGAAATCGTCCAGGCCAGCCAGAACGGCACAGGCAGCTCCGTTCGCTTTTCTGACACCCTCTCGGAAGAAACCTACAATGTGGCCAAGAAGCTGGACAATGGCTCCTATATCCGTCTGTCCGTCTCTCACCGCTCCATGCTTGGGCTATTTGCTACAGCGGCTGTTCCCCTGGTGGCCTTTGTGCTGCTGGCGCTGGTGCTCTCCTGGGTGCTGGCCAGATCGCTGGCCCAGAACATTGTCAAACCCATCAACAACATTGACTTCGATCATCCTCTGCAGACCAGAACCGACCCCCAGCTGGAACCATTGCTGCACAGACTGGAAGCCAACAACAACCGGATCCAGGAGCAGATGAAGGAGCTCAGCCGGAAGTCCGAAGAATTCGATGCCGTCAGCGACAACATGGACGAAGGTCTGCTGCTGCTTTCCGGCTCCTACCGGATTCTCTCGGTCAACCGGGCCGCCAGAGAAATCTTTGACATCTACGAAGGCTGGCACCCCTTTGAAGACAGCCAGCTCAAGAAGCTGCTGGAAGAAGCCAGAACGGCCAAAAGAGCCACCTGCCGCATGAAGCGCCACGGCAGGCGCTACATCATGGAAGCGGCGGTCATCGACCAGAATGAAGAAAAAAGCGGCATGGTGGTGCTGATTCTGGATGTGACGGAAAAGGTGGAAGCGGAAAAAAGACGCCGGGAGTTCACCGCCAACGTCACTCATGAACTGAAAACGCCCCTGCAGACCATCGCCTCTTCGGCAGAACTGCTGCAGTCGGGCATGGTGAAAAGCGAGGATGTGGGCCGCTTTGCGGGTTACATCAATACGGAAGCCGCCCGCATGACTACCCTGATCAACGACATCATTCATCTCTCCAGACTGGATGAACAGGAAGGGGCTCCCGATCAGACGGCCTCCCTGGATGAAACTGTTATCCAGTCTAAAAACCGTCTGGCCGGCATGGCCAGCATGGAGCACATCGAACTGATCACCGAACTGGAACCCGTCCGGGTCAAAGGCTCCTCCAGCGATCTGCAGGACATCGTCTTCAACCTCATGGAAAACGCAGTGAAATACGGAAAGCCGGGCGGCTATGTGAAAACCACTCTGCATCAAGATCAGAACATGGCCATTCTGAAAGTGGAAGACAACGGGGAAGGCATTCCCCAGAAGGATCTGCAGCGGATCTTTGAACGCTTCTACCGGGTGGACAAATCTCATTCCAGAGCCAAAGGCGGCTCGGGCCTGGGACTGGCCATCGTCCGCCATGCGGTGACCAACCTTTCCGGCACCATCGATGTAACTTCAAAGGAAAAACAGGGCACCTGCTTTACCATCCGCCTGCCCCTGGCAGAACCATCAGAAGCAGAAAAGACACAAAGACAGCAGGACAATGCAAAAGCAAAGCGCTTATGACAGTCCCTGAACTGTGTCACCATACAGAAGTAAAGAAATGGAGGACCAACCATGAAAATCCTGCTCATCTGCGGATCCCTGCGCAGGGGATCCTTCAACGGCCTGCTGGAACAGAAGGCCGCAGAGCTTCTGGCTCCGTATGCCGAGACCGAAATCCTGCATTATGGCGATCTGCCTTTGTTTAACGCCGACGAGATCTATCCCTTTGGAAAGGAAGCGGACCATGTCCGCAAAGCCATTGCTCAGGCGGACGGCCTGTGGTTTTTCAGCCTGGAATACAATGGCAGCTTCACCGGTGTTCTGAAAAACCTGCTGGACTACGCCAGCATGACCTATATCAACGGCGACTATTCTTCCGGCACCCCGCTGAAAGGAAAGCCGGTAACCATCAGCGCTGCAGCCGGTAAAATGGCCGCTGCCGGTTCAGTGGCTCATCTCTCCACTCTGCTGAAAACCCTGGGCTGCCAGCTCATGGAAGAACCCCAGGTGCGCATCGCCCTGCCTGCCGAAGCCTTCACTACCGGGCAGTGGCAGCCCACAGCCGAACAGATTGACCTGCTGCGCAAGCAGGCCGAAGCCTTTGTTCAGTTTGTCAGAGAGACAGAAACAGAACAGGCTGACTGAACAGGTCATCCAGATTCAGAAGACATTCCAGACTCCGGGTTCTGTGTATTCAGAATCCGGAGTCTTTTTTCCGACGCTCTCCGTTTCTGAAACTCTCCTGTCAAGAAGACGCCAGAGTGGACAGGCAGAGAAAAGGCCGAAAGAGCCGGAACACGCTAGAATGAACACGGTATAAACATGAAACCGGTTTAAGTGTGCAGGATGGGAGGTGAGACCATGAACGAATCCGCTGTGAAAAAACTGGGATGGTGTGCCAGCATCATGTCCGTCATCATGTACGTGTCCTACATCTTCCAGATCATCGCCAATCTGCAGGGCCACAAGGGTGCCTGGGCCCAGCCCGCTGCAGCCACCCTCAACTGTCTGCTGTGGAGCATCTATGCTCTGAAGTCCACTCCCAGACAGACCGCCCTGGCCTTCTGCAACATTCCCGGCATCTTCCTGGCCGGAGCGGCTTTTCTGACCAGCTTTTAGACAATTTCCCGGTCCTGCAGTCAGGACCTTTTTTTACGGATTTCCTCTTTGATGACAGCTTTTTTCCATGCGACAGAAACGTGTGGGAAAACAGAAATCCAGTTCTTGAGAAATTCTTAAATTAAAATGAACTGTTGATAAAATCATGGATGCACGGTAAAACCTGGGATAAAATAGAATCAGGCAAGGGAATCAGGAACAGTCAGTGAACGATACAAAGCACTGACAGGGAAGAGAACCATTTCTTCCCGAAACTTCCTGTCAGAAAGCCCCCAGGCTTTCATCCTTCCCCCAGCCCGAGCGGAGGTGCTTCGCATCATGAAATCTGAAGATTCAAAACCACACCCGGCGGCCTCAGAATCCATCAGCATGATCCTGATCTGCTGATCCAGACCGCTGAAGGCATCGAAATCGATGCAGGCCAATTCGCACAGCGGCCAGAACAAACAACAAGCTTGAAACAAGCTGGAGAGGAACCCACTATGAGTAAAAAATCTTTTCTGATTGATGCCTGCCTGCTGGCCGGAATCTTCATCGCCGTTGTCGGCGGTATGGTAGCCGTTCTGTTCTACCATGCCAATCTGCAGCAGACCCTGCTGATTGCGGGGATCGCAATTCTTGCGGTCATTGCCATTATGGGGCTGAAAAACTACAGATACTCCGCCTATGGCAGACGCTTTGCCAACCGCTATCCCAGTTCCAAAGCATCCATGTCCGATCAGAAGTAACGTCTTCTGCTGGTCTGAAAAACCATCCATAACCAACGAAATCCCACAGCCAGGGCGCCGTGGGATTTTTTTGAACAGATGAACCGGGACTTACACCCAGCGGTTTTTCAGGTCTTCCGGCATTTTCCAGTTCTGGACACCCTGGGCTCGCAGCTCCAGTTCCGTCTTGGCCAGATTGGAGAAATGGTTTTTGGTAATGGAAGCCAGAGAGAGCCAGCCCAGTTCCCGGGCCACTCTGGCAGCCGCCTTGTCAACGGCTCTTCCGGCTCCCTTGGGCAGGGAAAAGCCGGCGGTCTGGGACAGCTTATCCATGGACTGCAGGAACGCATAGCGGGCAATGACGGAGGCTGCTGCTACGGCTGGATAGTGGGATTCGGCTCTGGTTTCAAAGGTCAGGTCGTGTTCCACATTCTTTTCATCCTTCAGATAGTTGTAGTAGGACTTTTCAGGCGCAAACTGATCCACCACCTTCAGATCCGGCAGGTCATAGCCTTTCTTTCGCAGAATCAGATAGGCGTTGTTGTGCAGGATGGCCTTGATGGCGTTCAGATTGTGCTTCTGATGGACTTCGTTGTATTTGGAAGCCGGCAGCACCTGGAGAGAATAGGGAACCAGCTCCATGACTTCCGGCGCGATTTTTCGGATATAGTCATCGCTCATGGCCTTGGAGTCGGTGACCCCCAGCTCTTCCAGCCGTTCCAGGGTTTTGCGGTCCGGGACAATGACAGCGGACACGCACACCGGGCCAAAGAAATCTCCGCAGCCTGTTTCATCGCTGCCGGCCTGCGGCACCTCCAGTCCCGGATCGTCCGGGTCAGAATCTCCCAGCAGCTGTTCTCTGGAAAACAGCTTTTCCTGGCTGGAAGTTTTCGCTTTCGGCTTTGGTTTGGTTTCAGACGTTTTGGGCACGTCCACACCCATATGGTTCAGAGCGGCCAGAGCCAGAGTCAGATCGGGACCCTGAATCTGGGTCTTGCCCGAGTTGTAGGCATTGATCCGGCAGCCATCCACGGTGATGGACCATCTGGCATAGGGTATCTCTTTTTCTTCTTCGATTTCCGACTCGAGAAGATCATGGAGTTCCTTCTGCTTTGCTTCAGAGAGAACAACGATCACCTGAGTGCTGTTTTTCGTTTTTTTCATAGGACCAGTGTACCATTGAAAGCAGGAAGTCCCGAACCGGTACACCGCTTACCATTTCAGAGGTGAAAGGCAGGATTTGCCATGGATGGTATACTGAATCCATGACATTAGAACAAGCTTACTTCCCCTGGATGAGCGGGGGAATCCTCATTGCCATTGCCCTGATCCTGATCTACGGATGGTACACCGGCTTTCTGCGCCGGTTCATCTCTCTGGTCTCCTGGGCAGCTTCGCTGCTGCTGGGATGGTGGATCGCCTTTGTCTTTGGCGGCGTTTCCTTTTCCAGCCTGACTTCCCTGGATGCGGTGCAGCAGATGTTTCTCAGCCGCATCATCGTCTTTGTGCTGGCTTCCGTAGTCATCCGCATCATCACCGGCGTTCTGCTGGGCCTGACGGGTCTGCTGCGGAAAATCTCCGTGATCCGGCTGGCCGACCACATCGGCGGCCTTGTCCTGTCCGTCATTGTCAGCTATATCGGCGTCTCACTGCTGACGCTGTTTCTGCAGACTGGCATCATCACCAACGGCCCCGAATACGTGGAGTCCTCAGCACTGCACGTGGTAGCCAGAGTGAATGACCAGCTGCTTTCTTCCGCCATGAAAGGAGAACTTGATATCGATGAGATCCGGTCCATACTTTCGCAGGGAACTGAATAAATCCATAGATTTTGACACCGTCCTGACGCAGATCGCCGCATTTGCGTCTTTTTCCTGCTCTAAGAACAATATTCTCAACGCCATGCCGGCAGACAACCTGCCCTCCATCCGTCACGACCTGTCCCTGGCCAGAGAAGCCATGGCTTTTCTGCAGGGCGGCAATTCCATGAGCGTTGGCGGCATTACCGACATTTCTTCTCTGGTTACCCAGGCTTCCAAAGGGGTCACCCTGCTGCCTTCCGAGCTGCTGCAGATTTCCTTTTTCCTGGCCGCCTGCCAGAGTGCCCGAAATGCCTTCCAGTCTGAAACCACCCCCCTGCTGGCGGAAATCGCCGGCACCATTGATCCCTGTAAGGATCTGAGCCGGGCCATTGATGAAGCCATCGACCTGTCCGGCAATCTGAAGGATGATGCTTCTCCTGAACTCAAACGCATCAACAGACGCCTGGTGGCTGCCAGAGCCGATCTGTCTGCCAAGGCGAAAAACTTCATCCGCCACAACGCGGACCGGCTCATGGACACCACCACGTCCATGATCGGCGGCCGCATGTGCGTGCTGGCCAAAGCCTCCGATAAATACGCCTTTTCCGGCATGGTTCACGGCTCCAGCCAGTCCGGCCAGGCCTTTTATGTCGAGCCCGGCGCCCTAGTGGAAGCCAACAACGAAATCCAGACCCTGAATCTGGAAAAAGAAGAAGAGAAAAAGCGGATCTGCCGCGAACTGTCGAGAAGAGTGAAAAACAATGCCCGGGCCCTGGATTCCAGTCTGGAATCCCTGACGGTGCTGGACACCGCTATGGCCAAGGGCGGCTGGGCGCTGGCCAATGATGGCTGCGTGCCTTCTCTGTCCGAATCCGACAGAACCCTGCGCATTGAACATGCCGTCCATCCCCTGCTGGACAGAAAAACAGCTGTTCCCAATACCTACTCTTTAAAGAGTTCTCAGAACTGTCTGATGATTTCTGGTCCCAACATGGGCGGTAAAACCGTCACCCTGAAAACCATCGGCCTCTTTGTCACCCTGGCCCAGTCGGGCTTTCCTGTCAGCGCCCACAGCGCGAGACTGCCCTTCTTCCACAATCTGTGGTTTGTCATCGGAGACAACCAGTCCATTGAAAACTCCCTGTCCACCTTCTCCAGCCACATCTCGGCTCTGGCCGAAGCCTCCCGCAGTGCGGATGCCATGACCTTTGCCCTGCTGGATGAAATGGGCAACGGCACCGATCCTCTGGAGGGCGCCAGCCTGGCTCAGGCCATTCTGGAAGATCTGGTGGACAAGAAGGCCACCATCATCACCTCCACCCACTTCTCCTCCATGAAGGCTTACGGCAAATCCGACCCGAGGATTCTGGTTTCCTCCATGGAGTTTGACCCCGAAACCCTCAAACCCAGCTACAAATACCTGCCGGGCATTTCCGGCAGCTCCTACGCCTTCTCCATTGCGGCCCAGTACAATCTGTCCAATGACATTCTGGCCAGAGCCAGACAGCTGAAGGCGGACAGTGAATCCAGCGTGCAGAAGCAGCTGGAGCATCTGGAAAAGCTGCAGCAGGAAACCCAGAGCGAGAAGGACCGCTTCCAGGCCATGATCCGCGAAGCCCACGCCATGCAGAAAAAGGCAGACGAGGACAAGGCCAAATGGGAGAAGAAGAAAAACCAGCTCAACAGCGAATACGACAGCAGACTCTCCGAGATGCTGGCGAAAAAGGAAGCCGAAGCCGATGCCATCCTCAAGGAGCTGCGCACCTCCGGTGCTGGCAAGCTCCATGAGCAGATCGCTCAGAAGCGCAAGCTCACCGAGCTGGAAGAAACCAGAGGACCCGTAAAGGAAAAGCAGTATTCCGACCAGGTGTTCGTCAAGGGCGACTACGTCCATATTGATGTGATGAATGCCCATGGTGAAGTGCTGGATGCCACAAAGAAAAAAGCCACCGTGCTGGTCAACGGCAAGAAGATCCGGGTGTCCACCGACAACCTGCGCCTGATGAAACGGCCCAAACCCGAACCCGTCAGCCACAAAACCCACGAGCGCTCCTTTGCCCCGTTCCCTCTGGAACTGAACATTGTGGGCATGCACATCGATGAAGGCATTGCCGCTCTGGACCACTACCTGGATCAGGCGGTGTACCACAACGTGAAAAACGTCCGGATCATCCACGGCATGGGCACCGGTGCCCTGCGCAAGGCCGTCTGGGAAGATCTGAAAAAACAGAGCATTGTTTCCAAATACCAGTCCGGAGGCCCCGGAGACGGCGGCCTGGGAGCCACTCTGGTCGAACTGAAATAACCACAAGCACCCTGTCTGATGGCAAGGTGCTTTTTCACCTGACTTCTGATTTGAAGCCTTCACGGATAAGATGAAGAAGGTCAATAGAAAAATTCGGATCCAAGGGATCCGTTCCAGAATATTCAATATGCAGAAAGGAGGGACTGCCATGCCAGTCAGCGAAGCACTCCGGCACAAGCTGGAACTGCTGCCCGATTCCCCGGGATGCTACATCATGAAAGATGAAAAAGGGGAAATTCTTTACGTGGGAAAGGCCAAGGTGCTCAAAAACCGGGTCCGCTCCTACTTCCGGGGCGTTCATGACAACAAGACCACCCGTCTGGTGGCCAGAATCCGGGATTTCGAATTCATTGAAACCAGCACGGAGAAGGAATCCCTGCTGCTGGAAATCAACCTGATCAAGAAACACCGGCCGCCCTTCAACATCATGTTCATGGATGACAAGATGTATCCCTACATCGAAGTCACGCCGGGCGCCGAGTTTGCGGTGCGCATCACCCGTAAACCCGGTTCCAAGAAAAACGACTACTTCGGCCCCTATCCCGTCTCCACCTATGCCTATGACATGGTGAAAATCATCAACCGCCTTTTTCCCATCCGCAAATGCCGCACGCTGCCCAAGCAGCCCTGCCTGTACTATCACATGCACCAGTGCCTGGGATACTGCTTTAAAGAAGTGGATGAAAAGGAAGCTCTGAAAACCAGAGAGAAGGTCATCCGCTTTCTCAAGGGCTATTCCGATGAAATTCTCAGCGAGCTCAAGCGCAAGATGCAGGAAGCCTCCGACAACCTGCAGTTTGAACGGGCCGGGGAACTGCTGGAAGAAATCCGCTCCGTGGAATACGTCATGGAAAAGCAGACCATCGACTTTTCCGGCCAGCCCAACTTCGACGCCTTTGGCTGGTACGAGGACAAGGGCTACATCTCCTTCCAGGGATTCTTCATCCGCGAAGGCAAGCTGCTGGCCAGAAACATGTCCGTTACGCCCATTTATGAAGAAACCCAGGAAGCCTTCACGGCCTTTATCCTGCAGTACTACCAGACCAACCTGGTGCCCAGAACCGTCTATGTGCCGGAAGGAACGGATGCCGAAGCCCTGGCTGAAGCGCTGAACACCAAAGTGATCATTCCCCAGCGGGGAGAAAAGAAAAAGCTCATGGACATCGTGCTCAAGAATGCCAGAGAAGCCCATGAACAGAAGTTCCAGCTGATCTACAAGAAGGACAGGGAACTGGATGGCGCCAACCGCAAGCTGTCCAAAATCTTCCACAAGCCTGTCCATACCATTGAGCTCTTCGATAACTCCCACATTTCCGGGGCCTACAACGTCTCCGGTCTGGTGGTCTTCCGGGATGGAAAGCCCGATAAGAACTCCTACCGCAAGTACCAGCTGTCCGAATACAGAGGCGATACGGAAAGCATGAAGGAAGTCACCTACCGCCGGTATTTCCGGCTGCTGAAGGAAGACAAGCCCATGCCCGATCTGCTGCTGGTGGATGGCGGCATCGGCCAGATCCATGCGGCAGCCCAGATCCGCAATGAGCTGAATCTGGAGCTGACCATTGCCGGTCTGGTCAAGGATGACAAGCACACCACCAGAGGCCTGCTCATGGAAAACGGAGAAGAAGTGCCTCTGGACAAGGAAGATCCGCTGTTCTTTCTGCTCACCCGGATGCAGGATGAAGTGCACCGCTTTGCGGTGTCCTATCACCGGGAACTGCGCAGCAAAGGCATGACCAAGTCGGTGCTGGATGATATTGCCGGCATCGGCCCCGCCAGAAAGAAGCAGATCAATTCAAAATACCCGTCCATGAAAAAGCTGCGGGCCGCTTCTCTGGAAGATCTCGAACAGATTGTGCCGCCCAAATCCGCCGCTCTGCTTTATGCCAGACTCCATGAAGAACAGAATAAGCCGGAAAACAACGTCTCTGAGGCCCAGGCTGTTCTGGATGAAATGGAAAAGGATCTGCAGGCTGTGCTGGAAGAAATGAACACACAACAGGAGATGGCAGAAGAAGCCAGACCCGATCTGGATCTGCTGCCCAGACCTGATGACATTGAAAAATCCCTGTCTCTCCATGAGAGAACCGGGAATACAGGGGATCTCCTGGAATGGGTGGATGACGAGGAATAAATCTCATTGAAAACGAAGAAGACCGGACGCTCAGACTGACACAGGCTGCCAGCTGTAGAGTCCGGTCTTTTGTTGTGGAGGCGGATGGGAACAAAAGAAAAAGACACCGGAATTCCGGTGTCGAAAAAACGGTGGAAACTAGTCGGCCAGACTGGTGTTCTCCAGAATATAGCCGTCGGCATCCTGATGAAGGGTTCCGGAAACCTCGATGACTGAGGTGCCGGGTGCATCTTCGGGGACGATGAAACGAATGGCGTGATCCGTGTCCCCTGCCTGACCTTCCTGATAGAGGAAGCTGATGCCCTGTCCCTCTGCGTTGGTTTCGCTGACGGCCTGGGGCGTCATGCCGCGGACAACGATGGTTTCATTGAGCCATTCATCCGGATTTTCGAGCACTTCATCGACGCTGAGAACCTGGCTGTCACTGTCTGCGGTGTTGTTATTGTTGTCACTGGTGGAACTGGATGATTCTGTTTTGTCACTCCGGGAAGACTCGTCCTTCACGGGAGTCTCTTTGTCTTCCTTCTGATTGTCTTTTGTCGTCTCCTCCTCTTTGGGGGAGTCCGCCGCGGGAGCAGCAGAGCATCCTGTCAGAAATACGGCAGCGGCAAAAGCAGCACTGAACCATTTTTTCATTTTTTCCATCTCCTGTTCTGTACTTAAACTGTATCAGACAAACTCTGAGGAAATGGTTTCTTGCCCATTAAGGATTTCTAAATTGATCATGAACAATTTACCGTGGTAAAAGATGACTTGATTCAGTCCTGATCTCTGGAGTATTGCAGAAAAGCCAGGTTCATCCGGCTTTTGAAATACGATCTGGCTCTGGCTGCTTCCACAGACCAGGAAACCATCATGTCAAAGGCGTGGTAACACCCTTCATAGATCCGGCAGGTAGCCGGCACGCCGGCCTGACGGAGTCTGGAAACATAGTCCTGGGTTTCATCCCGGAAGGGATCAATGCTTCCCACCAGGGCCACTGCCGGGGGCAGATGGGAAAAATCCGTTTCCAGGGAAGGCGAAGCCAGAGGGCTCAGAGAAGGCAGATCCTTCAGATACTGCTGCCAGGCTCTGGCGTTGAGGTCCTCATTCCAGACGGGAGCATTGTTGTCCTGCATAGAAGCAGTCTGCATGCGGGCATCCAGCATGGGATACACCAGAATCTGGCAGGCGATGTTGACCTGTCCGCGCTCTCTGGCCAGCAGACATAAAGCAGCCGCAAGGCCGCCTCCGGCACTTTCTCCGCCTACGAAGATCTGATCGGATCGGGCCCCCAGTTCTTTCAGATGCTTTCTGATCCAGAGCAGACCCTGCCAGCAGTCTTCCAGCCCGGCAGGGAAAGGTTTTGTTCCCGACAGCGTATAGTCAGGAGCGACGATGATGCAGGAATCCATCATGGTCCGTACCAGAGAGGCATAGATCATCTCCGGCATGCCCAGAGCATATCCGCCGCCATGCATCCAATAGACCATGGGCAGAGCTTTCTTCGGCCTGCTTTTCGGCTGATGAATGAGCAGCCGCAGCAGGCTGCCGTCCTTTCGGGGGATCAGTTCGTTATACAGTGTCTCATCTGGGCTGCTTTTCATCCGGGCCATCCAGTCAGGCAGACCGGGCATCTTCATGGTCTCTGGATAAAGAGTGTCCATGAAGTGATAGAACAGGCCCGGTATCCGCAGATCAGGCGCGATGTCTTCACGGGTCACTTTCATGACTGTTACTCACAGAACACTTCAGCTCTGGCGGCCGAAGAGCTCCAGCTCCTTTTTCTGCCAGTGGGCCACCAGGGTTCTTTCACCCATGGAGTGGTTCTTGATATAGGACACCGGATTGTTTCTGGGATCCGTCCAGCCCGTGAACTGATAGCCCCGTCTGACGGGTCTTGGCAGAACGATGGTGGGGGTGTCATAGGTGTAGGAAGTGGGCGCATCGCCGCTCAGCACCCCGCCGTCCAGTTCATAGTGAATGGGATAGGTCCTGGCTTTCCAGCCGGCATGGAGGACGGCATCTGTTTCAAAGGGTCTGGAGAAATTCCATTCCCTGGTGCACTCTTCATCCAGAAACCAGCCGGTGAAGTCAAATCCCATGCGCATGGGGGGAATGAAGGGGCTGACCATGCCGCCGAGATCCGCCGTGCGGGTCTGAATGGAGCCGCCCTGTCCGGTTTCAAACTGAATGACGGGCAGTCTGCGGAAACGGGCTTCCACCGTAATGGGGCCGGTGACCTTTTCGGGCAGACAGTCCACTTTCTGGCCGTCCAGATACCAGCCTTCAAAGAGCTTGCCCGGAGACATGGCCGGATACAGCTTGGTGATGCCGGTTTCGATGCTGACGGTTTTGGGATTGCGTCTGGAGTTGACCCCTTCTTCCAGAACGTAGGTGACGGGATAGTAGATGGGGGACCATTTTGGATAGAGCTGCATGGTCTCCGGCAGTTTTCCGGCCGGGTTGATCCTTTTGGTCAGTGCCTCATCGGCATACCAGCCCGCAAACCGGTATCCTTCGCGGGCTTCAGGTTCCTGATTCATACAAATTTCTCTCCTTTTTTGTGCTTGATGGCTTGCACAGAACAAAAAGCAATGTTATTATCCTGTTGCTGTCCTGGTAGCTCAGTTGGATAGAGCATGCGCCTTCTAAGCGCACGGTCGGGTGTTCGAATCATCTCCAGGACGCCATTTGAAATCAGCCCTCCCGAATGGGAGGTTTTTTTTATGACCAGCTGGCCGGATGGAAAACCATCCGGGGCTGGTTTTTGTGTTTATGGAAGGATGTTCTACCAGAACCAGCCGGGATGATGCTTTCCGGCTTCGGGGTCCTGGAAGGGCCATTCTTCTTCGTGGTAGATGTGAGCATGGACTTCGCCGTCATCATCGATGACGATCCGGGCATAGCTGGGGGACATGCCGTCTCTTGGCAGCCGCAGGGAGCCGGGGTTGAGCACCAGAACACCGTCTTCTTTATGCAGATCGCCCACATGGGTGTGGCCATAGAGCAGAATGTCACAGCGGTTGCGTTTGGCAGCCTCCACCATGGCTTTCATTCTGGACCGGTAGTAGCCAAAGGTGTGGGAGTGGCACATCAGGATCCGGTGTCCGGCAATGCTGATGACCCGCATGTCGGGCATCTGGGCCGAGTCGGCATAGTAGTCGTTGTTGCCGCGGACGAAAGTCCATCTCGGGTACCGGCTGGGAGAGGATTCCAGATCGCCGCAGTGCAGGTACAGATCCGCCCGGGGATAGGCCCTCTCGAGTTCGGTGAGCAGATCATCTCTGCCATGGGTGTCAGAAGCCACAATAATTTCAGCTGACATGGAAAACCATCTCCTTTCAGGTGGTGGTCAAAGACCTTTTTCATTGTAACAGGGAATGTTTCTCTGACTCCATCACCACTGCAGCCAACTGCACAAAAAAGGTGCGGGAAATCCCGCACCTGGGTAAGCAGAGGTTTCAGTTTATTTCTTGAAGTTGGTTTCCTTCAGGAAATCAGTGGTCTTCTTCTGATTCAGCTGATAAGCAATGCCTTCAGCAGGAATCATCATCTTCAGCTGTTCAGCAGGCATGCCGTACATGCTGGAGAGCAGAGCGTACTCTTCATTGATTTCTTCTTCGGAAGCCTGGATGTTTTCCTTTTCGGCAATGGCTTCCAGAGTCAGGGAAGCCTTGATGTCAGCTTCAGCCTGGCCGGTCATGCTATCACGCAGCTGTTCCATGGTCATACCGGTCATCTGCAGGTACTGATCCATGGTCAGTCCAAACTGCTGCATCTGGTTGGCAGTCTGAGCAACGTACTGATCGATCAGAGATTCGATCATGGCAGTGGGGATGTTCATTTCAACTTCAGCCAGGATCTTGTCCATGACTTCAGCCAGAGCCTTTTCTTCGGCTTCATGCTTCTTGGTTTCCAGCATGTCAGCCTTGATCTTCTCCTTGAACTGTTCCACATTGCGGACGCCGTCGAGTTTCATCTTTTCGATGAAGGCATCATTCAGAGCAGGTTCGATGTGGTCTTCTACCAGGTTGCATTTGACATGGAAGACAACAGGAGCACCTGCCAGATCGGGGACGGGGTAGTTGTCGGGGAAGCTGAGCTTGACGTCTCTTTCTTCGCCGGCCTTGATGCCGATGAGCTGATCTTCAAATCCGGGAATGAACTGTCCGGATCCCAGAACCAGAGGGAATCCCTTGGCAGATCCGCCGTCGAAGGGGATACCGTCCTTTTCACCGATGTAGTCGATGACAACGCGGTCGCCGCTCTTGGCTTCTGTATCAGCAGGCAGGGGCTCCCAGAGTTCCTTGCCCTGCAGGTCAGCGTTAACCTTGGCATCCAGTTCTTCGTCGGTCACTTCAGCTGGTTCAACCACAACGTCAAATCCGGTGAATTTACCCAGTTTGACTTCAGGCACCAGAGTGCAGTTGATGTCAACCAGGACAGCGCCTTCGTCATCGATGTTCCAGGTGACGGCAGGCTGAACGGCCAGTTTCAGCTTTTTGGTGCTGATGGCTTCGCCGCCGACCTTTCCGATCTCCATCTGGATGGCTGCATCACGGTTTGTCTTCTCGTCGTCGCTGCCGGTTGCCTTGGCGGCTTCCTTCATGGCTTCTTCGAGCTGCTCTTTGGAAATCTGGAAAGTAATAACAGCTGTATCGGGCTGTGGGTATTCAATTTTATAATCCATTTCAATCACGATCCTTCCGTGCCTTCATCATACCATGTGCTAAAAATGGATTCAGCGATTAGCCTGAGTGAACTGCGATGGCCGCAAATGACAGCTGAAGGGGTTTCTTCACTTTATATCATGTATGGTTCTGGAGCTCTTATGATCGAAGAACGGGAAGAACACCGGAAAGAATGAAGAGAAGCAAATGGCAGCAATTCCCGGCAGTTGATGAGCCAAAGTTCTTTTCTGGAGAAATTATTCAGGTACAATTGGTTCGGTGTGTCCGGTGAACTGTTGTCAGAAAAGCCGGAGACATATTATAATGCAGAGAAGCATTGGAGGCCCGCTGATGAATTCCTATTATCAGACTCTTCTCGGCGATGTGGTGAAGCTTTTTCAGGAGAAAAACTTTGAAAAGGCCAGTCAGCTCATCAATGAGGAACTGTCCATGCCCTATGTACCCGCTGAGGCCCAGCAGATCCTGGAACAGTACCAGGAAGAATGCAGACCCTGGCTTTCCAGAACCCGTCATGTCAGTGACGAAGAGCTGGAGGAGTGGTGTGCAAACGGTACTGAAACCCAGAAAGAACGCGCTGTAACAGCGCTGCTTTCCCTGAACCTGCGGCAGTATCTGCCGGAAGTGGGAAAGCTGCTGATGGCAGACAACCTGCTTGATGAATTCAAGGGAGAGCTCATCGAAGCTCTCATTGAGCAGAAAGTAGACAAAACGCTTCGGATCCGCAAGGCGGACGGCAGAGTGGTTGAGTTCAATCCCTCTGAGATTGTTCCGGCTGATCAGGATCCGGTGATTCAGCAGACAAAACAGCTGCTGGATCAGTGGCTTTCCGTGGACAATCCGTCTCTGGCCAATTTCTGCGACGAGCTCCTGAAACAGGAGACGCTGGAAATGCGGCCCAAAGACTTTTCAGGGCAGGATCCCCAGGTTCTGGCATCCTCGCTGGTTCGTCTGGTTTATGAAGCCATGAACGACCGGGAAGGCTATGACAGGTTCATCAGAAAAGAAAAGCTGGAGAGGCTGCCGGAAACCCCATTACTGATTGAAAAGCGAGGAGAATACAATCTATGACTACAACATGCATCAAAAATCCTGATTCTACTGTGACCTTAACAGTAACCGTAGATGGAGACAGATGGAAAAAAGCGCAGAAAAAAGCATTTAACAAACGCAAACAGAGCCTGAATCTGAAAGGTTTCCGTAAGGGAAATGTACCAGATGCCATGGCTAAGAAATATATCCCTGAAGACGCAGTGTTCTACTATGCAGTCGATGAACTGGCTCCCCAGATCCTCGACGAAGGCATTAAGGAAAACAAGCTGAATGTCGTTGACCGTCCCAGCATGGACTACCGCGATGCCAGCAAGGAATCCGTTGTCATCGAATTCACCATCCCTGTTCTGGAAGAACCCGTACTGGGCGAATACAAGAACCTGGGCATTGCCAAGGAAACTGTTGAAGTAACCGATGCTGACGTGGATGCAGATGTGAAGAACCTGCAGCGCAGAGAAGCTGTCATGGACGAAGAAAACGTTACTGACGAAACCGAAGCTGCTGATGGCGATGAAGTGACCATCGACTTCAAGGGCACCATCGACGGTGAAGCCTTCGACGGCGGTTCCGCTGAAGATCAGGAACTGGTGATCGGAAGCAACTCCTTCATCCCCGGCTTTGAAGATCAGCTGATCGGCATGAAGAAGGGCGAAGAAAAAGACATCACTGTTACTTTCCCCGCTGACTATCCTGCAAGCAACCTGGCTGGCAAGGAAGCCGTATTCCACGTTGCTCTGAAAAACCTGAAGAAAGAAATTCTGCCTGAACTGACAGACGAATTCGTCGCTTCCCTGGGCATCGATGGCGTAACCACCGTAGATGAACTGAAAGAACACGAAAAAACTGTTCTGACTGACAGAAGCACTGCTGAAGCAGACCGCAAATGGACTGATGAACTGGTAGCTGCCGTTGTAGACAACGCAGAAGTAAAGGTTCCTGAAGCCATCATCAACAACGAACTGCAGAACATCATGACCATGTTCTCCAACAACCTGCGTCAGAACGGTATCTCCTTCGACGAATACGTTCAGCTGCTGGGCGGCAACTCCGCTGTAGTAGAAGAACAGTTCCGTCCCCAGGCTCTGGACCGTGCCAAGACCAAACTGGTTCTGGAAGCCATTGCCAAGAAGGAAAACATCACTGTTGAATCCGAAGAAATCATGAAGGAAACTGAAGCTCTGGCCAAAGCCTACCAGATGGAACTGAAGACTCTGATGTCCAGAATCGACGTTCGCGCTCTGGTTGACGACATGCTGGTCAACAAGACTGTACAGTTCCTCAAATCCGTTAACGAATAAAGGTACCAGAAAAGACGCCACCTGCGTCTTTTTTGTCCCTTTACCCTATACTGAACAAAGGAGGGATTTATATGAACGTAAATACTTATCCTGTCATCGTGACCCGGGGCGTCATCGTTTTTCCGGGCCAGGAAATTGTCATTGATGTGGGCCGCACCGGTTCACTGAACTCCATCCACAATTCCCAGGATAATTTCAATGATCAGATCGTGCTGGTTTCTCAGATCCAGATCGAGAACGAAGCAGAAGGATCTGAACATTATGAAGTAGGCACTCTGTGCGAAATCCGTCATGTCAGACGGTTTGATAAATTTCTGCGCGTGAAGTTCCGCGGTCTGGAACGTGTCCGCATTCTCAGCGAAGAGGATTCCGGCGTTTCCGAAGTGGCCAGCGTGGAAATCATGCCGTCCATCCGACAGGACGAAACCGAAGAAAGCACCCTGATGCGGATGATCACTGCCGCCATGGAAGCAGCCAGACCCGGTGAGAAATTCATGTCCAGAGATCTTCTGCTGGAACTCACCCGCGGACTGTCCGCTGATTCTCTGTCGGACAAGGCCGTCCAGGCTTTCCCGCTTTCCTTCGAACGCAAGCAGGCCTATCTGGAAGAACAGGGTATTAATGAACGACTTCTCATGCTCGTGGAAGACATGAACAAAGAGAAGAAAATGAATGAGATGGAACAGCGCATCAACCAGACTGTGAAGGAGCGCATCGATCAGGGACAGAAGGACTACTACCTGAGAGAGAAAATGCACGCCATCCGTGAAGAGCTGGGTGATGAATCCACCACTGACAAGGATGCTGAAAAGATTCGCAAGCAGCTGGATGAGAATCCCTATCCTGAAAACATCCGGGAGAAGGTTCTGGAAGAACTGGCCCGTTATGAAACTCTGCCCATCTCCAGTGGAGAAACAGGCCCCATCAAGACCTACATCGACTGGCTGATGAACCTGCCCTGGTGGCAGCAGACCGAAGACAACGAAGACCTGGGTGAAGTCCAGAAGATTCTGGATGAAGACCACTATGGTCTGGAAAAGGTCAAGGAAAGAATCATGGAGTATCTGGCCGTCAAGCAGATGACCAACTCCCTGAAAGCGCCCATTATCTGCCTTGCCGGTCCTCCGGGAGTCGGCAAGACCTCTCTGGCCAAATCCATCGCCAGAGCTCTGGGCAGAAACTTCGTCAAAATGTCCCTTGGCGGCGTGCGTGACGAAGCTGAAATCCGCGGACACCGCAGAACCTATCTGGGTGCTCTGCCCGGCCGTCTGATTCAGGGTATGAAGAAGGCCAAGGTCATCAACCCCGTCTTCCTCATCGACGAAATCGACAAGATGGCTTCCGACTACAAGGGCGATCCTTCCAGCGCCATGCTGGAAGTGCTGGACCCCGAACAGAACGCACTGTTCAGCGATCACTACATCGAAGAACCCTACGATCTGTCCAAGGTGCTGTTCATCGCCACCGCTAACTATCTGGAAAACGTTCCGGCCGCTCTGAGAGACCGTCTGGAAATCATCGAGCTCTCCAGCTACACCGATGTGGAGAAAATCAACATCGCCAAGGAACACCTGATTCCCAAGCAGCTCAAGGAAAACGGACTGACAGAAGAACAGCTGATCATCCCTGATGACATGCTGCTGTATCTGATCCGCTACTACACCAGAGAAGCCGGTGTCCGTCAGCTGGAAAGAACCATCGCCAGCCTGGCCAGAAAGACCGTGCTCTCCATCCTCAAGGACGGAACCAAGTCCGTTACCCTGGACAAGGAACTGATCCACAAATGGCTGGGCAACGAAAAGGTTGACTACGGCAAGAAGGAAATGGAAGACCAGGTGGGAACCGTCACCGGTCTTGCCTACACTTCCTTTGGCGGAGACATCCTGCAGATCGAAGCCAACCGCTTTGATGGCAAGGGAAATCTGATCCTGACCGGACAGCTCGGCGACGTTATGAAAGAGTCCGCCACCATTGCCCTGGACTTCATCCATGCCAATGCTGCCAAGTACGGCATCGACAAGGATGTCTTTGGCAAGACGGATATCCATCTGCATGTGCCTGAAGGTGCTGTACCCAAGGACGGACCTTCTGCCGGTGTCACCATGACCACCGCTCTGGCCTCCCTGCTTTCCAACAATCCCGTCAAGGCCAACCTGGCCATGACCGGTGAAGTCACCCTGCGCGGCACCGTGCTGCCCATCGGCGGTCTGAAAGAGAAATCTCTGGCAGCCTACCGTTCCGGCATCACCCACATCCTGATCCCCAAGGCCAATGTCAAGGATCTGGATGAAATCCCGCAGGAAGTCAAGGACGCCGTTACCTTCACACCGGTTTCCACCATTGATGAAGTGCTGGCTCAGGCCCTGGTGAATCCCATTGTTCCCTTTGTAAAACCCGAAAAAGAAGAGTCCGCTGACTCTTCCAAGGAAAAAGGAGAATGAAGCAGTTCAACACTTCATTTATCACGTCCGCAGCCGACAAATCCGGCTGGCCTGAAACCGGCAAGCCGGAAGTTGTCGTAGTCGGCCGCTCCAATGTGGGCAAAAGCAGCTTTATCAATGCTTTAACCAACCGCAAGCGTCTGGCTTATGTGGGCAATACACCCGGTAAAACCCAGCTGATCAACTTCTTTGATGTGGATGGCAGCTGGACCCTGGTGGATGTTCCCGGTTATGGCTATGCCAAACTGTCCAAATCCCAGCTGCAGAAGATGGGAAAAATGATGGACGAATACTTTGCCGACCGAAAGGAAATCAGCTGCGTGGTCTCTCTGGTAGACGCCAGACATGATCCCACAGCGGATGACCTGGACATGATCGACTACTTCAAAGCTTCCGGACACCCCGTTATTATTGCGGCAACCAAGATCGACAAGGTCCCCAAGACCAAGCGTCTGGCTGCCATGAAGCGGATTTCCCAGAAGCTTCAGCTCCCCATGAAAAACATCTTCCCCGTTTCTTCCGTTGAAAAAACGGGTCTGGAAGACGTTTACGGAGCCATGTTGAAGTATCTGTTCCCTGAACAGGCAGAAGCGCCTGTTCAGAAACCGGAAAAGGAAAAGGAACAGTCAGCAGAAACAGAAGCATCTGCTGAATAAACCGGTAAAAACAAATTGATCTGACTGATCAGCTCTCTGTTGCCGAACCCTCTGGGGTTTCCACTGCAACAGAGAGCTTTTTCTGTTTTTGGGGGCAGGGAAGCGCAGAACGAAAAAACCTTCCGGACAGTGCGAAGTCCGGAAGGTCTGATAGATGGATCTCAAAAGCTGTGCGAACTAAGAACGGAGAAGCAGGCCCTGGTTTATCACATCCATCGATAGTGGCATTACCTGGCCGATGTCAAAGTGTGATGGTTATTCATCCTCTTCGGGTTTTGGACCAAACAGCCGGGTCATCACTGCCGCATGAAAGATCAGTCCAAAACAGATGAGAACGCCAAGCCCATAGTAGCCGCAGAACAGCGCAATGATGAAGACCGGGATCAGCAGCAAAATTCCATAGAACAGAACCTTTGTTGAAAGAATTGATTTCATGTTTTCTCCCTCCTTTCTCAGCATGACACCGGACTGTATAAATCGATAATCAATAATATTGATAACACATAAATATCGATACCGATTAAACAATCGGATTTATTCTTGATTAAAAAGTATCATGACTATTTCTGAAAAAAATATTAGTTCCTGAATGGTCTGTTTTCCGGCCTGAATGGTTCGACGAACCGATTTATAACACCTGGTTGGGCAATCGTTGACTCAGTCAGAGCTTGATCAATATCCAAAGGCTGGGATAAGAGATGTCCGTGATTCGAAACAGCAGATGGATTGGACCAGCTAGACCGCACTGCATAGTTCATCGGCCGTACGTGGCTGGTCAGGAAATCTCCAGAGAAAAATGAAGTATCAATCCCGGTGACTGACTGATTTTCCTCGAAGCCCTGAACTGATCAAATGCCAGAAATGAAGGAAGAGTGACCACTTATTCATTGAAATCCTGGCTCACTTATTAACTGAAATAAGCGGCTATTTTGCCGGACAAAATTTTCTATAACAAAACGTGCGGTGTTTAAAATCGGATCACAAAACAGAAAATCGGAATAAAATATTTCTATAAGTGGATTGGTGAACTGTAATCTGGATCAGGAGGAAAGACTATGAGAGAAGGGGCTGGAAAGGAACTGCGGAAGTTACTGGATGAATATGCAATAAGGATTACATCGATAGAGATTCAGAATCTTAGAAATGTTAAGACTGGTCATCTCGAAATGCCTGTTCATAATCCAAATTCATCTGCCAGCATTACAGGAATCTATGGACAGAATGGATCAGGGAAAACTTCAGTGATCTCAGCTGTTCACATGATCAAGGTGCTTTTAAGTGGCGGGCGTTTAGATCAGGAAATCTGCCGGCAAATCAACATCGAAAGCCAATGGACCGGTCTAAAGTTCACGTTTGAATGGATCGATCACAATTCTGAATCAAAAGCCAGGATCCTCTATTCCTGCGAAATTGGGACCAGAGAAGAGGATGACGAGATTTATCCAGTGGTTTTTGATGAAACAATAAAAGCCTCCTCTTCTATTGAAGGACTGACGTGCAAGCTTCAGGACGTATTAAGTACAGCCGGAAATGCTGTTCTGTCTCCAAAACGCAAAGCGATCAGGATGATTGGAAAGACTGCTTTGAACTCCACGGAGCTGATTGTTGAAAGAGAAATGGCTCGCAGAGACTCCAGATCTTTCTTATTCTCGAAATGGCTGCGGGCGAAAATGAATACAAATGAGACTGTTGATGAAGAGGGTGGAAATCAACTTGTTGACTGTGATCCAGCGCAATACCAGGAAACCAGCTTTTTTAAAGAGGTGTTCAATCGGCTTGTTCAGTATGCCAGAAAGGAACTTCATGTTCTTACCACTGCACATAATGGAATGTTGACCCCTGATTTCATACCTGTACAGATGAACAGGCAGGGGTGTTCTATGGTGATTCCTGTGGGTCTGAATGGATCGTTCGAGATTCCATTATCTGCTGCAGGTTTCGAAGAGGAAGCCATCAAAAACCTGAACTGTGTATTGGAGTCTGTCGTTCCCGGTTTGACCATTTCTATGAAAGTCCTGGATATTCATTTGAATCAGGATGGTCAGGAGGTCAAACAGGTTCAGCTGGTTTCCCATAAAAACCAGAAAGAGATTCCGTTCCAGTATGAATCTGAAGGGATCAGGAAGATCATCTCTGTGCTGCCGCTGTTGATCGGCGTTTATAACCAGCCTCAAATGACCGCAGTGATCGATGAACTGGATTCCGGAATCTTTGAGTATCTGCTGGGGGAACTGCTGCAGATTCTGCAGGAAGAGGGCAGGGGACAATTGATCTTCACTGCTCATAACTTAAGACCGCTGGAAGTTCTCAGCAGCAAATCCATCGTTTTCACCACCACAAATCCTGAGAACAGTTTTGTCAGGATGCAGAATATTAAATCTGATAATAATCTTCGAAACGTATATTACCGGGACATCGTGATCAATGAACAAAAGGAAGAACTCTATCGTGCATCAAATACCGCAGCCATCGCTCATGCCTTCAAAAAAGCAGGCAAAGGGCTTATGAAGCGGGCAGAGATCTCGAATGGAGACTCACCTGAGGTGACCCGAAATCTAGCCCGATAACGGATGAATAAAAAAATGAGGAAGCAGTACATCTGCCGGTGAGTGGCTGGATTGCTTCCTCTTTTTACCTGGAAATCCCGGGTCCAGTCACGGTCAGAATCCATTCCTTCCTGGATTATCAGTCCTGTCCTGGTTGAAAGCAGGGAAGGGGCAGGAAGAAAAAATTCACCAGGCTGGTACATACTCCTTTCAGTTTTCGATGTGTCATTTTCAGTACATTGTCTGGAAAAATGGAAAGGGATTCAAATTGCACTGTTTCTTCCTTTATACTTAATGTAAGCGTTTATGCGTATTGCGCTGGATCTGATCTTTCCAGAAAGATCTACAGATCATGGAGGAAAAATGAATAGGATTCAAAAACTGTCCAGCCTGATGCTGGCGGCGATTCTCGCTGCATCAGGTCCCGTCTCCGTCCTGGCAACAGGAGCTGCACCTGCTGCCACAGCAGAACGGCATCTGCAGGACGGATATTCGGAAAGCGAAAATGAGTATGAAATCTATCCTGTTCCCCAGTCTCTTGTCTACGAGAACGGAACAGAACGAAAAGAATTACAGCTGACAAACCGCGTTGTGGTGGTCTATGCCGATGGCGTTGACCAGTATACAAAAAACTACCTGCAGGAAGTCCTGCGTGACAACGGCATGGAACTGGAAGAAGCAGATGAAGCTTCCACCAGCCTGAGCACCATCGTGCTGGGCATTCATGACGATAACAGTCTGGCTGACCAGCTGAGTACAGCCGATGACAGTCTGTACGAGAAAACCGATGCCTACGCTCTGAAAGTTGATGACACCGGTAAAGGCCAGATTATCCTCACTGGTAAGGATGCTGATGCGGTTTTCTATGGCATCTCCACACTGAAGATGATGCTGAGCTCCTTTGCAGGACCCAGACTGCTGTGCTGTGAAATCGAAGACTACTCTGCCACAGAACTGCGCGGCTTTATCGAAGGTTTCTATGGCGGATTCAGCTATGAAGCCAGAGAGTCCCAGATGCGCATGCTGCGGGATGTCAAAGGCAACATGTTTGTCTTTGCTTCCAAGACCGACCCCTATCATGGCGGAAACAAATGGAATGAACTGTATCCGGATTCCGAGCTGAACCAGATCAAACATCTGGTGGAAGTGGGCAAAGAAACCAGGGTGCGTTATACCTGGTCTGTTCATATCGGTAAGTGCGGCTTCTTCAACAACGCCAGTACCACACCCGGATCAGCCGGTTATGACACTTACCGCCAGAGAGTGCAGCAGCTGGAAGCCAAATTTGAACAGCTGTATGACGCTGGCGTCAGAGACTTCCACGTACTCAATGATGACTACAACTCCGGCAGTGTTTCCGATGTGGTAACTCTGCTTAACGAACTCAATGCCTGGAGAAAAGAAAAGGGTGATGTAGGCCCCATTGTCTACTGCCCCAATGGCTATAACACTTCCTGGGCAGGCAACTTCAGCGAACTGAAGGGCCTGAAGGGACTGGATGAGGACATTTATCTGTACTGGACCGGTTCTCAGGTCAACTCTCCCATTACCCAGGACAACATCAATGTGCCCTATGATCAGTCCGGTCACTATCCCGTGACCTGGCTGAACTACCCCTGTTCCGAACACGACAAGGCTGGCATCTATCTGGGCAGCATCTGGCACTATGTCAAGGATGCGGATGGTCTGGAAGGCCAGAAGGGTCTTCTGTCCAACCCCGTCAACTATCCGGAAGCCAACAAGGTCGCTTACTTCCAGCTCATGAGCTGGGCCTGGAACAGAACCAATTACACCGACTACATGGAAGAGCTGTGGGAAGACAGCTTCAAGTATCTGGAGCCGGAAGCTGCTGAGAGTTATCTGACTCTGGCCCGTAATATCTCTTCCTGCCCCGATTCCAGCCGTGTTACACCATTCCCGGAATCAGAATATCTCAAGGATAAACTGGACTCCGTTCTGGCTAAAGCCAGGAGCGGCAAACTGCAGGCCAATGATGAAGAAGCCCAGGCTCTGATCAGTGAATTTGAAAACATTCTGAAAGCCGCCGATGACTTCGATGCCGACTGCACCAACGCAGCCCTGAAAAAGGAACTGGCTCCCTGGATCAGCTCCCTGAAAGCCGTCGTCAATGCCGGCATGCATGCTCTGCAGGCTGTCATGGCTCTGCCTGAAGGCGATCTGGATACCATCTGGAGAGAATACGCAGCTGCCGGATCGGCTCTGTCCCTGTGGGATGACTATCCCACTCCGGAATATCCGGAAAAGAGCGCTAAGGCCGGATCTCTTCGTCTGCAGCCCTTTGCATCCGGTCTGCTGAATCTGCTCAATACGGAAGTGATGCCGCTGTTCAATCCCGATGATGAAGGATTCACCTACAGCATCTACTCCTCCTATGCCAGCGCCAACGATGCCAACACCGCCAAGATGTTTGATGGCAACGAATCTACCTACGCTTCCTGGAACATCGTGCAGAAAGCAGGAGACTACTATGGCACCGACCTGGGCAAGGTTCTGACAGTAGAAAGCATCAACACTGTTCAGGGTGAAACTGACACCCATCATGACCGGTTCCATGAATCCGTTCTGGAAGTATCTCAGGATGGCCAGAACTGGACCACTATCCAGGATGACCTGAACCAGAGCCGCATTTCCGTGGGCGGCCTCAACGTCAAAGCCAGATACATCCGCCTGCGCGTGAAAGGATTCACCGATCCCAATACACCGGGCAAATCCGATTTCTGGACCAGAGTCCGTGAATTCAGCGTAACCACTAAAGAAGGGGCAAAACCCGCCTCTATCCTGGGAGACGGCCAGAACCTGGATGCCTCCACGATTACTGAAACCAGTGAAGGCGTCACCTTTGATGCCGGTGCCCTGCTGGCTGGCGGCCAGAGCGTGGGCTTCCGTCTGAAATCTCTGAGAAACCTGTCTCTGGAAACTCTGCCTGAACTGCCTGAAGGCATTAAACTGCAGACTTCCATGAACGCCATTGAATGGAGCGATGACCAGCAGGGAAGCTTCCGCTATGCAAGACTCATCAACACCGGCTCACAGGACATCACTCTCAATCATGTTCAGGTTTCCTGGAGTGCCCGGATGGTCAAGCCTTCCGTCACCAGCAACATCGGCTCTCTGAAAGAAGGCAGCTGGGACAATCTGGTGGATGGAGATCTGTCCACCAACGTCTGGACCAGCGTCAACCAGGCTGCCGGCCAGACCATTCAGGTGGATCTGAAAAAGACCGTCAATCTGGACAGCGTAGCTCTGTTCATGTCCGAGCAGAGACCCAGACTGTACCATGGCATCATCCGCGCCAGTGAAGACGGCCAGACCTGGAGAGACATCTTTACCGTGGATGCCTCCAACGACGATACCGTCATTGAAAACTCCATGCGCGTGGCAAGACGTGCCGCAGACGGCCTGCCTGCCCGCTATCTGCGCATTGATATCACCGATTCCGCCAAAGAAGAACCCACTGAACATTCCGCTTTCCTGAATCTGTATGAACTGCAGGTTAACGGCGGTTCTGAAGGAAACGGCGATCCCCGCTTCAGCGGCTCTCCGGCCGGAGATTTCCGCCTGGCAGCCGACAACAACCTGGGCACCTTCTACCGCTCCGTCAATCCCGATGGTGCCGGTTTCCTGGAGATGCAGATCACCGAAAACAACGCCCTGGATTCTCTGCTGATCCTCCAGGATCCCGAGAATATTTCCAATGCTTCCGTGCAGATCCGCACCGAAAAGGGTTATCAGACTATCGGAACTCTGAATAAGGGAGCTACCACCTTTGATCTCAAAGAGGCCGATCCTGTTCTGTCCGTGAAGATTTCCTGGGATGGAAACACACCTGCACCCAGTCTCTTTGAAATCCTGCCAAGAAAGAGAACAGAAGTCTCTGACAAGCTCACCGTAGAACGGGTGAAATCCGTCTATGGACCAGCTGTGGAAAAAGGCACCGCCTTTGAAGATCTGGGCCTGCCTGAAACCATGGAAGCCATTCTCTCCAATGGAGAAACGAGAACTTATCCAGTGAACTGGCATGCAGCGGACTACCATGCTAACCGTCCGGGCCTGCAGGCCGTCAGCGGTGTGCTGCAGATTCATGATGAAGATGTAGCCGATACAACCCACTCCATCAGCATGCCCGTCCGCGTTCTGGGCGTCAGTGAGAGAACCAACCTGGCGCTGAACCATCCTGTGGAATCCTCCGGACATGAAGTCAGCGACGGCAGATGGAGAGATACCTTCGTGGTAGACGGCGACAAGACCAGCGACGAATCCAGATGGAGCAGCGGTCTGATGAAGCAGGGAACGGATGCCGGCCAGAACCAGACCGAGCAGACCCTGACCATCGACCTTGGTGAAGGCATCAACACCATCGAATCCATGACTGCAACCTTCTACAGAAAGGTCTATGCGGTGGATTACGAAATCTGGACTTCTGATGATCAGGAAAACTGGACTCTGCAGGCAGAGCACCAGGGCATCCCTGAAAGTGAATCTACCGTCAATCCCGAACACACCTTCACACCGGAAGCACCCATTCAGGGCCGCTATGTGAAGTATGTCTTCAAGGAACTCAACCGCTTTGCGGCAGGCAATGCCCTGAGCGTCCGTGAAATTGAAATCTTTGGCACCAGACAGGAACTGCCTGTGCTGCAATCCATTGAAGCCGTGGAAGAGCAGGACATCATCCGCAATACGCCGGCTGAAGAACTCGCACTGCCAGAAGAACTGATGGTGACCTTTGCCGATGGCACTGCCTGCAAGGCACCTGTTACCTGGAATCTGGAAGACTACGATCCGGCTGCCGAAGGCCAGCAGACTCTGACCGGCACCATCCAGGGAGAATTCCTCAACAGCCAGGATCTCAAAGCGCAGGTCGTTCTGAACATGCAGGAAGAACCTGTGGAACTGACCAACATCGCTCTGCAGGCTCCCGTTGAAGTCTCCGGCAGGGAAGTCGAAGGCAGATGGCCCGGATCCGGCATCACCGATGGTGACAAGACCAATGACGAATCCAGATGGAGCAGTGGATTGATGAAATCCGGCAATACACCCGGTCAGGAACAGACCTCTCAGTGGGCTGTTGTAGATCTGGGCGCCGGAAAGAATACCATTCATTCCATCGTCACCAGCTTCTACCGTAAGGTTTATGCCACAAACTATGACGTCTATGTTTCCAATACCGGAAAAGAGGATGACTGGACAAAGGTTGCTCATCGAGAAGAGCTCTCTGATGATCAGAATCTGGTCAATCCCGCAGACACCATTGAACTGGAAAAACCGGTGGAAGGCCGTTATGTGAAGTTTGTCTACAACTCCATCAACGTCTACGCTGCAGGCAATGCTCTGAGCGTACGGGAAGTGGAAATCATGGGCACCCATGAAGATCCTGTCACCACAGCCATCACCAGTGTGGATGCCCTGGAAGCTCTGCACGTTGAACATGGCACACCTGCAGAAGAACTCTCCCTGCCTGAACAGGCTGCAGTTCATCTGGCCGATGGCACCACTGCACAGGTGGACGTGAACTGGAACCTCAATACCTATGATCCAGCACAGTCCGGAGAACAGACTCTGCATGGCAGCCTGCAGCTGACAGAAGGTCTGAGCAATCCCGATGGCCTGGAAGCTGAAATCACAGTGGTGGTTGCAGAACCTGAACCCGAAATCTTCAACATCACCTATGTAGAAGCTGTTTCTGCCATCAGCGTTCCCTTTGGCACGCCTGCAGAAGAACTTGCCCTTCCTGAAGCCGTCAAAGTCACTCTCTCCAATGGAGAAACCAGAACTCTGCCTGTTGCCTGGAATCTGTCTTCCTACAAGGCTGACCAGGCTGGCACCCTCACCGTAGAAGGAGAACTGAGTCTGGATGAAGATCTGGCTAACCCGGATCAGCTGAAAGCTTCTGTTCAGATTACGGTAGAAGAAAAGATCCTGCCCAAGGTAATCAAGATTGAAAAGCCGGCTGATCTGCATCTGAGCTATGCCGAAAGCTTCCTGTCTCTGAGCCTTCCTGAAACCCTGAAAGGTGAACTGGATAATGGCGAAAGCCGGAATCTGCCCGTTACCTGGAATCTGGATGCCTTTGTTCCTGGACAGAGCGGCGAACAGACCATTACGGGTACCGTTCAGATTCCTGAAGATGTAACCACGGATCTGGAAAAGAAGGTCACCGTTCTCATCACTGTGGATGAAGAACCGGTGGTTGATCCTTCCATCACGGAAATTGAAGACATCGAAGATCTGCCCATCACTGCAGAAACCTTCCAGATTTCTGATCTGCCCCAGAGCGTATCCGCTCTTCTGGATGATGGAACCCGGATTGATCTGCCAGTAACCTGGAAGACAGATGGTCTGCTGGAAAAGATTGCTGCTATGCAGAAGAAGGGAGAAACCCTCACTGTGGAAGGCACCTTCAGCGTGCCGGAAGGCATTCAGGACGTAGACAACCATACCATCACCATGAAGCTGGTTCTGGCAGAGGATGTCTGGACACCTGCCGATAAATCCGATCTGGAAGATCTGCTCAATCAGGCAGCTGCCCTGAAGCCGGAAGATTACCTCCAGAATGAAGCCTTTGAAAACTTCACTCAGATGCACAAAAACGCCAGAGATATTCATGCCAGAGACCGTGCTGAACAGTCTGAAGTGGATGATGCTGCCAGAAATCTGAAACAGGCTATGGCTGATCTGGAAAAGAAACTGGATCTGAGCGAACTGAAAGCAGCTCTGGAAGAAGCCGAAAAGATCAATCAGAAAGACTTTACCGAAGACTCCCTGAAACCCTTCAACCAGGCCATGGACGATGCCAGAGCTCTGATGGAAAAAGATCTGGGAGAATCCGATGCCGAAGAAGTCCAGAAGGTTCTGGATGCTCTGAAGAAAGCCCAGAGCGATCTGAAGAAAAAACCGGCAGAGCCGCAGAAGCCTGCCGATCCCAAACCGGAAGATCCCAAGAAGGAAGATCCGAAAAAAGATAATCCAAAGAAAGAAGAAACCACCAGCAAGCCCGCTACTGCAGCGGCTACCGGAGTGGCTGCTCATGCAGCAGCTGCCGGAATTGGCGCTGTGCTTCTTGGCTGGATGAAACGCAGAAACAGAAAGAACAGATAAATCATTCATCTGCCTTTCTGAATCTGAACTACAGAACAATCAGGCAGTCTGAAGACCCCTCTTCAGGCTGCCTTTTTGAGTGGGAAAAAGAAAAAGAGCCAAAAAGAAAACCCGGTCTGGCAGACCGGGGAGAAAACAATGGAAAATGCAGAGAAGTCTGGCATTACCAGGTGCTCAGAGGAAGAATCCGCACTTCATCATAGGCAGGCAGAGGCATGTCAGCGACAAAGGTGAAGGTCTCACCCTGTTGGGTGAGATACTGATCCGTCTCCAGAGAAAGATCATCCACCGTATAGGAATAGACCAGAGTTCCTTCTTTGTAGAAACAGATCACGGGCGTCAGATTGGCCTGGGGCCATTCGCCATCCAGCGAGTGGATAGAGTAGACCACAATGCCGCCCTGGGAATTGACGCCATCTTCCAGAATGGTGGCTTCATAGGAATCTGAGGACATGCTGTCTGCAGGAATGTCATCCACGGTGACTTCTACAAACTTGTCAAAAGCCTGAAAGCTGGAGAGGTCTTTTTCCGTAAAAGACTCTCCCATCACGCTGCCTGGGATATACAGGGTAAAGGGATACGATTTCACCGGGCCTGGCAGAGCAGGAATCCAGATATCCTCCTCCCAGAAAATTTCAGAATCTCTGGCCACCTGCAGATTGACGTAGCCTCCCGGATACTCCCTGGTGGAATCGACCCGGGTGACCTGACCGGAGACAAAGAGATCGCCGCTGGAGTTCATAGCCACGGTGGGCTTTTCCAGGGAGAGAATCTGAGAAGTGGGAATCATCAGAGTGGGATCGTATTCTTCTGCCGTATCCTCGGGGACATTGTAGACCTCGGTATGACTCGTGACGGGCAGAACTCCGCCAACGATATTGAGGGCAATGGCACACACGAAGAGACCGACAAAACAACGGTAGAACCGGTTGATGAGTGCTCCCGGACGGGAAAGAACATCCAACAGTCCGCTGGAACTGGAAAAAGTCGTCTGGCCAGACCCGGGCTGATTCTGAATAGAACCTGGTTCAGTCTCCGGCGTGTCCGGCATGGATGTCACCTTCTTTCTTCTGTTACTTTATTAGCATACTCTATGATTCTTTCCGTGAGATGACACGATTGAAAGAGAATCTTACAATCAGAGAAAGGTTTCCTTAAGGAATGGATTTTTCTTGTCCAGACCGTTCCTGTTTGCTTATGATGAATATGCCGGCTTCTGGCCGGCTGGAAAGTGAATGATTATGCCTGGAAAAGCTCCAAAAAAGCCGCCCACGTTTTCTCAGTGTTCCGTGGGTCAGCTGTTTCTCTATTTAATCCTGACCATCCCCCTGCAGGTGGGCGTGGACTGGATGACCAATGTCAGTGTCCCGTTATTTTCGTGGCTGATTAATCCTCTGGGATCCCTGTTCAATTTCGTTCTGGGCATATTCCGGTTTGCCCTGATCATCTTCATGATCCGCAACAGCATTGTCAACAACCGGGAAAACGCCAGAATCTATCATCAGAACCGAAGAACTGGCCGCACCCGCGTGCAGCCTGTGCACCGTCAGGAACAGCCCGTCAGGGATGTGAAACCGGATATTCCCATTCCCACTCCTGAACCCAAAACCACTCATAAAAAGCCTGCAGAAGGCGCCCCCCGCGACAGCATTCATCCCTGGGCCATGACCATGCTCAATGAAATGCAGTCGGATCTGCAGGACGTGGAAGAACGACGCCGCAAGCTGGATGCGCTGATGGATGATTTCTTCGGCAACTCGAAGATCTCCAGAACCCGCTATGACTCCGTCATCGATTCTTCCATCAAGGTGCTTCACACCAACTATGAAAAAGCCTCGCAGGCTGCCCGCCTGTTCAACCCCACCGAACCGCTGCCGGAAAGTGCCAAGCAGATTATCCTGGACTACAAGAAGGACAGCGACCAGATCGTCGGGGATCTGAACAAGGTCATCGTAGCTCTGCTCAAGACCCATCAGGATGAAGTCATCAACCAGAACGATGTCTTTGACACCATGCTGGATGAACTGGTGCAGACCACCTCTCTCTATGGAAGAACCTCTCACTCCTCTCTGTTTTCGGAGGATGACGATTCTTCCAGACAGAAGCCGGCCGGCCAGTAAAACGAAATTTGCAGCATGACAGGAAAGCCATTCAAAAGCTTTCCTGTTTTTCTTTATTCTGCAGAGCAGGGAAGAAGACAGGTGCAGAGGAAATCCACAACTTTGAAAGCGGTATGAAGAATGAGCCAATACCGGTATAATGTAAGAACCGGTCTGCCGGAAAGGGGAATATTTATGGAACAAACAGAACCAAAAATGAAAAAAACAGGATACCGCCTGTCTCTGGTGGAAGATCCGGTGATCTTTCTCAAACGCATTTACCAGAATCAGGCTGTTGATCTTCCTGCCTTTATAGGCAGAGTCCAGAGTGCTCTGAAGGAAAACAGACAGACATACCGCCTGGGAGCTGCGCAGCTGGGAGAAGCACTGGAACTCAGCCGTACAGAATATAAGAGAGTGGAAAACGGAAAACTGCCCCTGGATCTGAACCAGGCGGTCTTTCTGGCCTGCCTGTTTAACGCCTACTTTGAAAAACATCCGGACTTTCGCAGGGAACTGATTCTGCCTTCCCACCGCCAGTCCGTTCTCGAGCTGGAAGCCGAAGAACTGGCTGCCATTGCCAACTACAACATGCTGCTGGCAGAATGCGACATGGCAGAAAACGACGGCGGCGCTTCTCTGGTCTGGGGCCTGTTAGGATCAGCCAGACGAAACAGAGCCCAGGCAGATCAGGCAGGACTGGTGAGCCTGGATGAATATACTGCTGCCATGAAGGAAGCCTACGCGGGCAATCCCGCGCTGCTGCAGCAGGCGGTCAGAAGACAGATGGACGCAGCCGTGCAGATTGGAGAACTGCAGAGACAGACCATTGAGGAGCAGAGCTCTCTGGCCAGAACTCTGGAATCCGTTCTCAAACAGGAAGGCGGACTGCCCTCCAGCTTTGAATCCGGAGAAGAAAAGGAAGAATTCTTCCGGAAGCTGGACTCCATCATCCTGGAAAACGGCTCCCGCAGCGAATAAGACAGAACAGAACTGAATCATTTCGGCCTTTTTCCATGGGGAAGAAGGCCATTTTTAATGGTGGAGGCCAGAAAACAGGATAACTGAGGCCAGGATGCACCATCTTGACTGAGACTCTCAGCAGCACTTTCTGGCCCTTCAGGCACGGAAAAACGATAGAAGGCCATAAGACAACCTGTGTTTGAAAATAATATGAATGGATGTATTACTCATAAATTATGGGCAAATACACCCGATTCTGGCACGGAAGACTATGATGGAATTATGAAAACGGATACAGAAGATATCCGGGGAGAGTATCATGAAAAAACATTTATCATTTCTGGTAGCCTTTGCCATGATGTTCGCAATCGGCTGTACAAGCTCACCTGCAGACCAGGGCGAGAACGCCACAGAGGACCCCAACCAGCTCATCGTCGCAACCTATAATATCGACGCAAAATCAAAACCCGATGTAGCCGCTCAGAGCAAGCAGATGGCTGACAACAACGTTCAGATCGTCGGCCTGCAGGAAGTCGACAACGAAACCAAGCGGAACCCCTATGACGTAGCGGAAAAATTCACCCAGGATTCTCCGTACACAGCTGTGCATTTCACCAACTGCATCGGCTTCCAGGGCGGAGAATACGGCATTGCCACCGTTTCCGTCTTCCCCATTGAAGAAGAAACCGAAACCAAGCTCTACTCCGATGAATTTGCCGGAGAAGATGTAGCCGAAGAACTGGCTTACGCCTATGAAATCAACGATCCTGATGATCCGGAAACCGGCAAGGTCATGGATGAAGTCACCGAAAAGAACCCTGTAGAACCCCGTTACATTCAGCGTTCTCTGATTGATGTCAACGGCAAGAAAGTTGCTTTCTATAATACCCACCTGAGCTATGAAGACATGGATCTTCGTCAGAAACAGCTGGATACCCTGAAGGAAACCCTGGACAACGATGATGCGGAATACATCATCGCCGTGGGTGACTTCAACGCAGACCAGACCACCAAGGAATTCACCCGCTTCAAGGAAAGCTATCAGCTCTCCAACGGCAAGGATGGCATCTGGATGGATACCTATAACGGAACCGATGACCAGCTGGGCATCAACGACCAGATGAAGGTCGACAGCATCGACAACGTCATCGTCTCCAAGAATATCGAGATCAAGGATGTGCGCATGCTTCAGAACACCCTGTCTGACCACAATCCTCTGATCGTTACTCTGGAACTGAAGTAAACCTCCTGCTTTCGCTTCCTTCTTTACCTTGCTGCGGCAGACTCTTCTGCCGCAGCCTTTTTAATAGCCAAAACCGGACAGCAGCAAAAGGAAAACGACCGGCAGTCTCAAAGGGAATGGGCTGACCGGAAAACCGGTTTACTTTTCAATTTGGCTATCTTATGATTGACGAGTATAGAAGGAGTGAAATAAATGACAGTTTCCCCATTGCAGAAGGCCCGCTATGCCTACGAGCCCAAACTGCCTGGAATGCTGAGAAACGGCGTATCCAGAATTGTTGTAAAAGAAGGCGAACCCACACAGAGTGTGGCTGACCAGGAAGCCATCAAGGCTCTGTTCCCCAATACTTACGGTAAGAACGAAATCACTTTTGAAGTCGGAGAAAACAACGCAGAACCTAAAAAACAGGTTGTCGGTGTGATCCTCTCCGGTGGACAGGCACCCGGCGGACACAACGTCATCAGTGGTCTGTACGATGCCCTGAAGGCTGCTAATCCCGAAAACGTACTGCTGGGATTCAAAGGCGGACCCAGCGGACTCATCGAAGACGACTTTGTAGAATTCGATGACGACTTCATCAACGAATACCGCAACACAGGCGGTTTCGACATCATCGGTTCCGGCAGAACCAAACTGGAAACCGAAGAACAGTTCGAAATCGTAGCTGATGTAGCCAAGAAACACGGCATGAATGCTATCGTCATCATCGGTGGTGACGACTCCAACACCAACGCTGCTGTCCTGGCTGAATACATGGCAGCTCACAACACTGGTGTTCAGGTCATCGGTGCTCCCAAGACCATCGACGGCGACCTGAAAAACGATGATATCGAAATCTCCTTCGGTTTCGATACCGCAACCAAGACATACAGCGAAGTCATCGGCAACATCGAACGTGATGCCAACTCCGCTAAGAAATACTGGCACTTCATCAAGGTTATGGGACGTTCCGCTTCCCACGTAGCTCTGGAATGTGCTCTGGAAACTCAGCCCAACATCTGCCTGATCTCTGAAGAAGTGAAGGAAAAGAAGATGTCCCTGTCTGAAATTGCAGACTACATCGCTGACTCCGTTGAAAAGCGTGCCGCTAACGGCGACAACTTCGGTGTAGCCATCATTCCTGAGGGCGTTGTTGAATTCGTTCCTGAATTCTCCGCTCTGATTGCTGAAATCAACGAACTGCTGGCTGGTTCCAAGGCTGATGCCTTCAACGAACTGCCCACATGGAAAGACAAATACGAATTCATCAAGAACGGTCTGACTCCTGCTTCCTTCGAAGTATTCGACATCCTGCCTGAAAACATTCAGCAGCAGCTGTTCCTGGAAAGAGACCCCCATGGAAACGTACAGGTATCTCTCATCGAATCTGAAAAACTGTTCTCCGCTCTGGTTGACAAGAAACTGAAAGAGCGCGCAGAAAAGGGAACCTATAAGGGCAAATTCAACCCTCTGCACCACTTCTTCGGCTACGAAGGACGCTGCGCATTCCCTTCCAACTTCGATGCTGACTACTGCTACTCCCTGGGCTACAATGCCGCTCTGCTGATCCAGAATGGATTCACCGGCTATCTGTCCAAAATCTCCAACCTGTCCAAACCTGCTTCCGAGTGGGTTGCCGGCGGTATGCCCATCACCAAGATGATGAACATCGAACGCCGTCATGGTGAAGACAAGCCTGTTATCAGAAAGGCTCTGGTAGACCTGGAAGGCAAACCCTTCAAGTTCTTCGAAGCCAACCGTGACAAATGGGCTGTTGACACCTGCTTCCTCTATCCTGGTGCTATCCAGTACTACGGACCTGAAGAAGTCTGCGACCTGACCACCAGAACTCTGGCTCTGGAACAGGAATAGTCATCCATTTAACTCAACAATTGACATGAACACAAAGAGGTTCCAGTCTTCTGGCCGTGGGTCAGAAGATCTGGAACCTCTTTTTTCATTGGACAACCGGAAAAGACGAGACAGAAAAAACCGGCTGTCCAGGGACAGCCGGCATAAAGGCTAAACGTTGATTTCAGCAGTGATGTTGAGGTCTTCCTTATGGGATTCCAGTACGGGATCCACATACTTTTCGAAGAATTCCACAGTCTGAATGGGAGCTCTGCCCACAAAGTTGGAGGGCTCCAGAACGGAGTTCAGCTTTTCCAGAGTGGTGTTGAAGCGGGGATCTGCCGCAATGCGTTCCAGCAGATCGTTAGGTTTTCCTTCTTCCTTGACCACACGGGCTGCAGCCATGGAATGTTCACGGATGGCTTCATGCAGTTCCTGACGGTCGCCGCCAGCCTTGACGGCATCCATCATGATGTTTTCGGTAGCCATGAAGGGCAGCTCTCTGCGCAGGTCAGCTTCGACAACCTTGGGATAAACCACCAGGCCTTCGGTGATATTCAGGTACAGATCCAGAATACCGTCGGCAGCCAGGAAGGCTTCGGCAATGGCAATACGCTTGTTGGCGGAGTCATCCAGGGTTCTTTCAAACCACTGGGTGCTGGCGGTGATGGCCGGGTTGATGGAATCGGAAATCAGGTAGTTGGACAGGGCAGCCATGCGTTCGCTGCGCATGGGGTTGCGCTTGTAAGCCATGGCGGAAGAGCCGATCTGTCCTTTTTCAAAGGGTTCTTCCACTTCCTTCATATGCTGAAGAAGGCGGATATCGTTGGAGAACTTGTGTGCGGACTGGGCAATGCCGGTCAGAGCCTGCAGAACACGGGTGTCGTATTTGCGTGTGTAGGTCTGTCCGGAAACGGGGAACCAGTCATCGTAGCCCATCTTTTCGCAGATCAGGGCATCGATGCGGCCGGCCTTTTCCTGGTCGCCGTCAAAGAGTTCCAGGAAGCTGGCCTGGGTGCCGGTGGTGCCTTTCTGGCCCAGCAGTTTCTTGTGATCTAACAGATACTGGATTTCTTCGTAGTCCATCAGCAGGTCCTGGGCCCACAGAGCAGCACGCTTGCCCATGGTGGTGGGCTGGGCAGGCTGGAAGTGGGTGAAAGCCAGGGCAGGCAGATCCTTGTATTCCAGGGCGAATTTTTCCAGGTTGGCCAGAACGGCAACGATCTTTTTCTGGAGCAGTTCCAGACCTTCATGCATGATGATCAGATCGGTGTTGTCGCCGACATAGCAGCTGGTGGCACCCAGATGGATGATGCCCTTGGCTTTGGGACACTGCAGTCCATAGGCATAAACGTGGCTCATGACGTCATGGCGCACGATTTTTTCTCTTGCGATGGCATCTTCGTAGTTGATGTCATCCTTGTGAGCAATCAGCTCGTTAATCTGTTCGTCGGTAATGTCCAGACCCAGTTCCTGTTCAGCCTGGGCAAGAGCAATCCAGAGTCTTCTCCAGGTTCTGAATTTCTTGTCATTGCCAAACAGCTCCTGCATTTCCCGGGATGCATAGCGGGCGGAAAGGGGGGACTGGTAGATGGCGTTATTGGAGGAGCTCATTAGTCCGTGAACCCCAGTCTGGCGAAGACTTCCTGGTAAGCGCCTTCGGGATCGCCCAGGTCTCTGCGGAAAGTATCCTTGTCCAGATGCTTGCCGGTCTTCATGTCCCAGTAACGGCATGTGTCAGGAGAGATTTCATCAGCAAGTACGATCTTGCCATCAGCGGTCTTACCGAATTCCAGTTTGAAGTCGATGAGTTCAATGCCGATCTGGGCAAAGAAGTCCTTGAGCACTTCGTTAACCTTGAAGGCATAGTCAGTGATGGTGTCGATGTCTTCCTGTGTGGCAGCACCGATGGCGCGGGCCATGTAGGAGTTGATCAGGGGATCGCCCAGATCGTCATCCTTGTAGCTGAACTCCAGAGTGGCGTTCTTCAGTTCGGTGCCTTCGGGGATGCCCAGTCTCTTGGAGAAGCTGCCGGCAGCCTTGTTGCGGATGATCACTTCCAGGGGAACGATTTCAACTTTTCTGACAACCGTTCTTCTGTCGTCGAGTTCTTCCACGAAGTGTGTGGGAATTCCCTTTTCTTCGAGAACCTTCATCAGGTAGTTGGTCATGCGGTTGTTGATGGCTCCCTTACCCTTGATGGTGCCCTTCTTCAGACCATTGAAGGCAGTTGCGTCGTCCTTGTAGTCAACGATGACCAGATCGGGACGATCGGTGCTGTAGACCTTCTTGGCTTTGCCTTCGTAAATCATTTCCTTTTGTTCCATAAACTTTTCATGTCCTCCTTGTGAACAGAGATTCGAGTTCAGTCCCATTATACAAAGGGGGCAAGGGAGGTCAACAACACTTTAGAAAGCGGTTTTTTCCAAAAACGAAACAAACCGTGACAAAAATCCTGTTTTATTTAAAGGAAGAATCGGTAAATGATGTGGAATATTTCACATAAAGTTGTAAACGGCAAAAATATTGCCTATGATTCTAGTGCGAACCCCGTTCGTGTCTTTTGGAGGATCTCAGTTATGGTCTTAACTTTGATGATGACAAAAGTGAATACAGAAGAAACATTTTTCAGCGTGTCCATTTAGCAGTTTCGGACGCGCTTTTTGTATGGAAAGGGTTAGTAAATATGGAAAATGGAAAAGTTTTAATTGTCATGGGCAGCCGCAGTGATCTGCCCTCCATGGAAGGCTGCATGCAGACTCTGCAGGAATTCGGTGTGGAATACACCGTCCGCGTTCTGTCTGCCCACCGCACCCCCCAGGCAGTTCTGGAGCTGTCCGAAACAGCACAGGAAAATGGCTATGAAGTCATTATTGCCGCAGCAGGCGGAGCAGCCCACCTGGCAGGCGTCCTGGCCAGCTCCACCGTTCTGCCGGTTATCGGCATCCCCATTCAGACCAGTGCACTGGGCGGAATGGATTCTCTGCTGTCCACCGTGCAGATGCCCGGAGGCGTTCCCGTGGCTACCGTAGCCATCGGCAAGGCAGGCGCCAAGAATGCTGCCATTCTGGCCTGCCAGATCATGGGCCTGAAGGACCCTCTGCTCCAGCAGAAAGTTGCTGACTTCAAAAAAGCCCAGGCCGAAAAGGTGCTGGCTGACTCCATTGTCTAGACCGAATCCTGAACAGGGCTTCAAGAAAGGAAAAAAAGCAAAAAATGAGTGATATCCGACTGTTTGTCAAGAAGAAGGACGGCTATCTGGTTGAGTCTGAAACACTGACCAGAGATCTTCGCCAGGCGCTCAACCTGCCTGAAGATTTCAAAGCCACCATCTACAACATTTACGACATCTACAACGCAGACGACAACGACATCGATCTGCTGAAGAAAAACGTACTTGCCGAAACGGTAACTGATGAAATCATGGAAGAACCGGACACCGAAGGAAAACTGGTTCTCGCCTATGAATATCTCCCCGGTCAGTATGACCAGCGCGGCGACTCTGCCCAGCAGTGTCTGATGCTGCTCAACAACAAGAACGATGTCCGCATCCACTCCGGCACCCTGCTGGTTCTAGAAGGCATCGACGAAGAACAGAGAGAGGCCATCGCCCGCTATCAGATCAACCCGGTAGAAGCCAGAGAAAAAGATCTGAACGTGCTGGATGACTCCCAGTCCGCTGATATTCAGCCTGTTCCCGTTGTGGAAGGCTTTATTTCCATGAACCGTGATGAGCTGGAAGAAAAGCGTCAGAGCTGGGGACTGGCCATGTCCCTGCAGGATCTGGCTTTCATCCAGGACTACTTCCGCGATGAAGAGCACAGAGATCCCACCATGACGGAAATCCGCGTGCTGGATACCTACTGGTCCGATCACTGCCGCCACACCACTTTTGAAACCATTCTGAACAACATCGATTTCAGAGAACCCACCTTTGCCGATCAGATGCAGGAAGCCTATGACCTGTACCTGTCTCTGAGAAAGGAAACCGGCAGAGAAGAAAAGCCCATCACCCTGATGGATATGGCTGCCATCTATGGCAGAGCTGCCCGCCAGAGAGGCGACCTGGATGATGAGGAAATCTCCGATGAAATCAACGCCTGCTCCATTGAAATCCCCGTGGATGTCAATGGACAGGAAGAAACCTGGCTGCTGATGTTCAAGAACGAAACACACAACCACCCCACTGAAATCGAACCCTTCGGCGGTGCTTCCACCTGCATTGGCGGTGCCATCCGCGACCCGCTGTCCGGCCGCAGCTATGTATATCAGGCTGTGCGCATCACCGGTGCCGGCGACATCACCAGACCCGTTGAAGAAACCATGGAGCACAAACTGCCCCAGTCCAAGATTTCCAGAACCGCTGCTCACGGTTATTCCTCCTATGGAAACCAGATCGGTCTGGCTACCACCTTCGTAGAAGAAATCTTTGATGAAGGCTACACCGCCAAGCGTATGGAAGTAGGCGGCGTCATCGGCGCTGCACCCAAGAGCCATGTCAAACGTGAAAAACCCGAACCCGGTGATGTGATCGTCCTCATCGGCGGAGCCACCGGCCGTGACGGCATCGGCGGAGCCACCGGTTCCAGCAAGGAACACAACGACACCTCCCTGGAAAAATGCTCCTCTGAAGTTCAGAAGGGCAACGCTCTGGTAGAGCGCAAGCTGCAGAGACTGTTCCGCAATCCCAATGCCACCCGCCTGATCAAGAAAGCCAACGACTTTGGTGCCGGCGGCGTGTCCGTCGCCGTTGGTGAACTGGCTGACGGTCTGGACATCAACCTGGATGCCGTTCCCGTCAAATACGCCGGTCTGGACGGCACCGAGCTGGCCATTTCCGAAAGCCAGGAGAGAATGGCTGTCTGCATTGCTGCAGAAGATCTGCCTGCCTTTGAAGAGGAATGCCATAAGGAAAACCTGGAAGCCTTCAAGGTGGCTGATGTCACCGACACCAACCGTCTGGTGATGCACTTCATGGGCAATACCATCGTCGACATGGACCGTGCTTTCCTGGATACCAACGGCGTGCGCCAGAAAGTGGATGTCATCATTGAACCTTCCGAATATGAAGACAATCCTTTTAAAGAAGACAACCGTCCTCTGACCGAAGTGCTGCAGGATCCCAACGTGGCCTGCCAGATCGGTCTGGCGGAAATGTTTGATGCCTCCATCGGTAAGAGCACCGTGCTCATGCCCTTTGGCGGACGCTATCAGAGAACACCCGAAGACGGCTCTGTTCAGAAGCTGCCGGTAGACGGTTTCACCGATACCTGCTCCTTCATGACTTACGGTTATTCTCCCGAACTGTCCAAATACTCTCCCTATCTGGGCGCCCAGTACTCCGTGGTGGAAGCTCTGGCCAGACTGACTGCTTTAGGTGCTGATGCGTCCAGAGCCCGCCTGTCCAACCAGGAATACTTCCAGAGACTGAATCTGGATCCCGAAAAATGGGGCTCTCCCGTTCAGGCCATGCTGGGTCTGGTGGAAGCCGAAGATGCCTTTGGCACACCGGCCATCGGCGGCAAGGACTCCATGTCCGGCACCTTCAACAACATCCACGTACCTCCCACGCTGATTACTTTTGCGGTGACCTATGGCAAGACCGATGAAGTCACCAGCAGTGCTCTGAAACAGGGCGGCGACTGGCTGTATCTGGTGAAACACACTCCGGCCAAGAACCATGCGCCCAACTATGAGCAGCTCAAAAACAACTTTGCTTCCATCAGAGAAGAACGAGCAGCCGGCAGCGTGCAGGCAGCCAAGATCGTCAAGAACGGCGGCATTGCCGCAGCCATTGCCAAGATGTCCTTTGGCAACGGGGTAGGAGCTTCCATCAGGACCGATGATCCCAACGGATTCAACATCGGTTCTCTGATTGTGGAAACTTCCAGACCCGTTGACCGCGACAACTGGATCCTCCTTGGCCGCACCATCGACAATCCTGAAATCATCATCAACGACGAATCCACTCCCATCAACACCGCCTTCAAGGCCTGGACAGAACGCTACGACAGAATCTATCCCAGAAACGTGAACACCGATGGAGCCAAGGTGGAAAACACCGAACTGCATGAGGGCAAGAAACAGTATTCTGCCGTAAAAGTGGAAAAACCTGTTGTAGTCATTCCCGTTTTCCCCGGCCAGAACTGTGAGCTGGACACCAAGGCTCAGTTTGAAAGAGCCGGTGGTGAAGTGCATACCGTGGTCTTCAACAACACCAGCGTTGAAAACCTCCAGCATTCCATCGACGTGCTGGCTGATGAAATCCGCAAAGGCCAGATCCTCATGGTAGTCGGCGGCTTCTCTTCCGGTGACGAACCCGATGGCAGCGGCAAGTTCATTGCCAACGTCCTGCGCAACCCCAAAATCGCAGAAGCCATTGATGAAATGAGAGCCAATGACGGTCTGATTCTGGGCATCTGCAACGGATTCCAGGCTCTGGTCAAATCCGGCCTGCTGCCCGCAGGGGATGTGACTTCCGTCACCGAAGAGTCTCCCACCCTGTTCAGAAACAACATCAACCGCCACGTTTCCCACATTGCCATAACCCGCGTGACTTCCACCAAGTCTCCCTGGCTGCAGGATTTCGAACCCGGTCAGGTGTTCTCCATCGCCTTCAGCCATGGCGAAGGACGCTTCATGGCTCCTGAATCCGTATTAAAGGAACTCAACGAGAAGGGCATGATCGCCACCCAGTATGTGGACAACGAAAACGATCCCACCATGAACGGCGAATACAACATCAACGGTTCCGATCTGGCCATCGAAGGCATCCTCTCCGAGGACGGCCGCATCTTCGGCAAGATGGGTCACTCCGAACGCTGGGAAGAAGGTCTGTTCCAGAATATTTCCGGAAACCGCAACCAGCATATCTTTGAAAACGGCATCCGCTTCTTTACCCACGAAGGCAAGTAAACGGATGATCCACCCTCTGCTGCATGCATCAGCAGAACTCAGTCCGGCAGGGAAGAGACCCTGCCTTGGACTGGCTCTGAATCAGAGCAGAAAGGAAAATGATTGTGTCTGAACAGTACAGAAAAGCAGGCGTCGATCTGGAAGCCGGCTACGATTCCGTGCGCCGCATTAAATCCCATGTAGCCAGAACTCAGATTAACGGTGCCATTGATTCCCTGGGTGCCTTTGGCGGAATGTTTGATCTTTCCGTCCTGGGCTATGACGAACCCGTTCTGGTTTCCGGAACGGACGGCGTCGGCACCAAGCTGATGATCGCCTTTGCCATGGATAAGCACGACACCATCGGTATCGATGCCGTGGCCATGTGCGTCAACGACGTTCTGGTGCAGGGAGCTGCCCCCATCTTCTTCCTGGACTACATTGCGGTGGGCAAGAACTATCCCGAAGTCATCGAACAGATCGTCTCCGGCGTAGCCGATGGCTGCGTGCAGTCCGAATGCGCCCTGATCGGCGGCGAAACGGCTGAAATGCCCGATATGTATGACATTCACCACTACGACCTGGCCGGTTTCTGCGTCGGTGCCGTAGACAAGAAAAACCTGAAGGATTCCAGAGACCTGAAAAAGGGCGATGTGCTCATCGGCCTGCCCTCCAGCGGCGTGCATTCCAACGGTTTCTCCCTGGTGAGAAAAGTCCTGCTCAAGGATGCCAAACTGGATCTGCATCAGGAATTTGAACAGCTGGGCGGCAAGCGTCTGGGCGATGTTCTGCTGGAACCCACAAGAATCTATGTCAAACCCGTCAAGAGAGTCCTCAAGGACGTGGATGTCCACGGCATGTGCCACATCACCGGCGGCGGCTTCTATGAAAATGTCCCCAGAATGCTGAAGGACGGTCAGGGTGTCCTGATCCACAAGGATGCCTTTGAAAGACCCGCCATCTTCGACTTCATCATGGAGACCGGCAACATTCCCGAACATGAAATGTACAACGTCTTCAACATGGGCATCGGCTTCATCATGGCTGTGGATCCTGCTGATGTGGACCGCACCCTGGAAATCCTCAAGGAAAACGATCAGCCCGCATCTGTCATCGGTGAAATCACCGATTCCGGCAAGGTGGAACTGAAATGACAAAAGCGGCTGTGTTCGCCTCTGGTTCCGGAACCAATTTCGAAGCCCTCATGAGCCATCAGGAAGACGGCTCTCTGGACTGCGAAATTGTCTGCCTCATCGCAGACCGGGAAAAGGCCTATGCCAGAGAGCGGGCCAGAAACCACTCCATTCCAGAGTTCTGCTACATCCAGAAAAACTATCCTTCCAAGAAGGAATATGAAGAAGACATCCTGGCAAAACTTCAGGAAATGGATGTGGATCTGATCATCCTGTCCGGTTACATGCGCTACATCGGCCAGGTGCTGTTAGAAAACTTCCCCAGAAGAATCATCAACATCCATCCGGCCTACCTGCCTGAATTTCCTGGCGCGCATGGCATTTCAGACGCCTATGAAGCCGGTGTGGATCAGACCGGTGTCACCGTTCACTATGTGGATGAAGGGGTGGATACCGGACCGGTGATTCTGCAGGAAAGAGTTCCCATTGATCCTGCATGGGATCTGGAAACACTGGAAAGTCATGTACACGCCAAGGAATACGATCTGTTTTGGAGAGCGGTTAATCAGGCCGTAGCTGAACTCAACGATTCCGAAAAATAGAACAACCCGCACTGCCTTGCTTCTCTCTATTTATATAAGGAAGGGAATGAAGGGCAGAACGGGAAGAACGAGAGATTCAGAAACCATCTGATCTGAATCTCTGCCCTGAAAATGGTTCATCACTGCGTTATGGCAGTTATGAAATATGGAAAAAAGACAAGAAAAAAGAAAAGGAGAATACGAATGAAAAGAGCACTTCTGAGTGTTTCTGACAAAACCGGCCTTCTGGACTTTGCCCAGGGTCTGGTCAGAAACGGTTACGAAATCATCTCCACAGGCGGCACCAAAAAAGCCCTGGAAGAGGCTGGCCTGCCCGTTATCGGCATCAGTGAAATTACAGGATTCCCTGAAATCATGGATGGCCGTGTCAAGACCCTGCACCCCAATGTGCATGGTGCCCTGCTTTGCGTGCGCGACAATCCGGATCATGTCAAACAGATTCAGGATCTGGGCATCGACTACATCGATCTGGTCTGCGTCAACCTGTATCCCTTCAAGGAAACCGTGCAGAAACCCGGCGTAGATCATGCCACCATCATTGAAAACATCGACATCGGAGGCCCCTCCATGCTGAGATCCGCTTCCAAAAACTACCGCTTCATCCCTGTTCTGTGCGATCCAGCCGACTACGATCAGGTTCTGGAAGAAATCGAAGCCTATGGCGAAACCACTCCTGAAACCAGAGAAAAACTGGCTGCCAAGGTCTTCCGCCACACTGCCCGCTACGATGCCATGATCGCTGATTATCTGACCAAGAAAACCGGCGAAACCTTCCCGGAAAGCATGACCATCACCTTCGACAAGGTGCAGGACCTGCGCTATGGCGAAAACCCGCATCAGAGAGCTGCCTTCTACAAGGGCATGAATCCCCAGTATTCCCTGGCCAATGCCACGCAGCTGCATGGCAAGGAACTCTCCTACAACAACATCCAGGATGGCAACGCAGCCATCGAAATCCTGAAGGATTTCTCCGATTCTCCTGCTGCCGTGGGTCTGAAGCACATGAACCCCTGCGGTGTGGGCATCGGCAAAACCATCAACGAAGCCTGGGACAAGGCTTATGAAGCTGACCCCGTTTCCATCTTCGGCGGCATCGTCGCTCTCAACCGTCCTGTAGATAAGGAACTGGCTGAAAAGCTCTCCAAGATCTTCCTGGAAATCATCATTGCCCCTGCCTTTGATGCAGATGCTCTGGAAATTCTGGAAAGAAAGAAAAACATCCGCCTCATGGTTCTGGACACCACTCTGGAACCCAACAACAATCTGAAGTACACCAACGTATCCGATGGTCTGCTGGTGCAGGACATGGATACCCATCAGGTGAAGGTAGAAGATCTCAAGTGCGTCACCAACCGCAAACCCACCCCTGAAGAAATCGAACAGCTGCTCTTCGGCTGGAAAGTGGTTAAACATGTGAAATCCAACGCCATCGTTCTGGTGAAGGACAACATGACCATCGGTGTTGGTGCCGGTCAGATGAACCGCGTTGGCACTGCCAAGATTGCCATTGAACAGGCTGGCGAAAAGGCCAGGGGATCCATCATGGCTTCCGATGCCTTCTTCCCCATGCCCGATACTGTGGAAGAAGCAGCCAAGGCTGGCGTGACCGCCATCATTCAGCCCGGCGGATCCATCCGTGACCAGGATTCCATCGATGCCTGCAATCAGTACGGCATCGCCATGGTGACCACAGGCGTGCGTCACTTCAAACACTAGGAGTGTCTATGAAAATTCTTGTTGTTGGAAAAGGCGGCCGGGAACACGCTCTGGCAAGGGCCCTGGCTGCCTCCGATCAGTGCGAAGAACTCTACTGTGCCCCGGGCAACCCGGGCATGGCAGAACTTGGCCTGAACGTGAATATAGCAGACGATGACATCGATGCTCTGGTGCGCTTTGCCAAAGCGGAAAACATCGATCTGACTGTTGTGGGACCCGAATCCTCTCTGGCTCTGGGCATTGCCGATGCCTTTGAAAAGGAAGGTCTGAAGATCTTTGGACCAACCCAGGCAGCCGCCCAGGTGGAAACCAGCAAGGACTTCGCCAAGTCTCTCATGAAAAAGTATGGCATTCCCACTGCCGCCTATCAGACCTTTGACAATCTGGAAGAGGCCAGAGCCTATGTGCTGGAAAAAGGTGCTCCCATTGTCATCAAGGAAAACGGTCTGAAAGCGGGTAAGGGTGTAACCGTAGCCATGAATGTGGAAGATGCTCTGGAAGCTCTGGACATCGCCTTTGCCATCCCCGGCAACTCCGTTGTCATTGAAGAGTATCTGGAAGGCTTTGAATTCTCCCTGATCTGCCTGGTGCACGGTGACCTGGTCATTCCTCTGGAAGTGGCTCAGGACCACAAGCGCGTAGGCGACGGGGACACCGGTCCCAACACCGGCGGCATGGGCAGCTATTCTCCCGTTCGGGCCATCACCGAAGACATGAAGCAGACCGCCATGGACACCATCCTGGTTCCCATGGCCAAAGCCCTGAAAGCCGAAGGCATGCCCTTTACCGGCTTCCTGTACGGCGGTCTGATGGTCACCGAAGACGGCATCAAGACCATCGAGTTCAATGCCCGCTTCGGCGATCCGGAAGCCGAAGTCATTCTGGCCAGACTCCAGTCTGATTTCGTCCAGAACATTCTGGATGTCATGGATGACAAAACCCCGGATATGAAATGGAATCCCCAGACCAGCCATGGTGTTGTTCTGGCTTCCACCGGTTATCCTGCCGGATCCACCAAAGGCGCCCTCATTGAAGGCACTGAGGATCTGGAAGGCTTCCTCTATCACATGGGCACAGCCGAAACTGATGAAGGTCTGGTGACCAACGGCGGCCGTGTCATCATGCCGGTCAACCTGGCCGACACCCTGGAAGAAGCCATGGAGAAAACCTATGCGGATGTTCATAAGATCAGAAGCGATGCTCTGTTCTACAGAAACGATATTGGAAGAAAGGATCTGGATTCATGCCATTAACAGATTTGGAAATCGCACAGGCCTGTGAGCTCAAACCCATGGATGAAGTGGCTGCCAAAGCCGGCATCCCTGCAGAAGCTCTGGAACTGTACGGACGCAATAAAGCAAAAATTGATTTCAATTTCATTCAGTCTCTGAAGGACAGAGAAGACGGCAAGCTGATTCTGGTCACTGCCATCAACCCCACCAAGGCTGGTGAAGGCAAGTCCACCACCACCGTCGGTCTTGCTGACGGCCTGAATGCTCTGGGCTACCAGACCATGGTGGCTTTAAGAGAACCCTCCCTGGGACCTGTCTTTGGCCTGAAGGGCGGCGCTGCCGGCGGCGGTTATGCCCAGGTGGTGCCCATGGAAGACATCAACCTGCACTTCACCGGCGACATGCATGCCATCACCACCGCCAACAACCTGCTCTGCGCCATGATCGACAACCACATGTATCAGGGCAATGAGCTGAACCTGGATCCTGAAAACATCACCTTCAAGCGCTGCCTGGACATGAATGACCGTACGCTGCGCAACGTGGAAATCGGCCGCGGTGCGAAAGTGAACGGCATTGAAAGACAGGATGGCTTCAACATCACTGTTGCCAGTGAAATCATGGCGGCTCTGTGTCTGACAAGCGATCTGGAAGATCTGAAGGAACGCTTCGCCCGCATGCTGGTGGGCTACTCCAAAGACGGCAAACCTGTGTATGTCAGAGATCTGAATGCCCAGGGTGCCATGGCCATGGTCATGAAAGATGCCATCAAGCCAAACCTGGTGCAGACTCTCGAAGGCAATCCCGCTCTGATCCATGGCGGCCCCTTTGCCAACATCGCTCATGGCTGCAACTCTGTCATTGCCACCAAAACGGCTCTGAAACTGGCTGACTATACCGTCACCGAAGCCGGATTTGGTGCTGACCTGGGCGCTGAAAAGTTCCTGGACATCAAATGCCAGATGGCAGGCCTCCATCCCGATACCGTAGTCATCGTTGCCACCATCCGTGCTCTCAAGCAGCATGGCGGTGTGGAATTCGAAGACCTGAAGAAGGAAAATGTGGAAGCCATGTTGAAGGGAACGGAAAACCTGGCCAAGCATATCGACACCATCAAACAGTTTGGTGTGCCCTATATCGTAGCCATCAACCAGTTCATTACCGATACCGATGCGGAAATCGAAGCCCTGGAAAACTGGTGTTCCGAAAACGGTCATCCTCTGTCCCTGTCCCAGGTATGGGCCAAGGGCGGACAGGGTGCCCTGGATCTGGCTGAAAAAGTGGTGAAACTGACTGAGGCAGAAAACCATTACGCTCCTCTGTACGATCCTGAAGATTCCATCGAAGAAAAGATCGGCAAGATCGCCAGAAAAGTCTATGGTGCTGATGGTGTTGAATTCACCGAAGAAGCCAGAGAACAGCTGAAACAGTTTGAAGCCAACGGCTGGGACAAGCTCCCCGTCTGCATGGCCAAGACCCAGATGTCTCTCACCGATGATCCCAAACGGATGGGTGCTCCCACAGGCTTTACCATCACCGTCAGAGAACTTCGTCCTTCTCTGGGCGCCGGCTTTGTTGTTGCGCTCACCGGCAAGGTTCTGACCATGCCCGGCCTGCCCAAACATCCCAGTGCTCTGGATATGGATATCGACGAAAACGGAAAGATCACCGGTCTGTTCTAGACCATCTCTTTTAACTTCTGAAACACTGAATCTGTACGGCTGGACAGATTCTCCATATCATACAAACGCCCTGACAACGGCAGGATCCAGTCCTGTCTGTCAGGGCGTTTTTTCATGAATTTGGAAAGGGAACCGATAACCAGAGCCGGCAGCAGTCCCCGCCAGCACTTCTGCATTCTTCAGGATCAGAGTGCTCGCAGATCCATTTCCAGAGCCGTCTTCATATCGGTTTTTTCATCCCGCATTTTGACCACTCTGGCTGGTGCTCCTGCCACCACCGTATTGGGAGCCACATCCCGGGTAACCACAGAACCGGCTGCAATCACCGCATTTTCTCCCACATGAACGCCTTCGAGAATAACCGCATTGGAGCCCACCATCACATTGTTTTCCACAATAACCGGCGTGGCACTGGCCGGTTCCACAACGCCGGCCAGAACAGCTCCTGCACCAATGTGGCAGTTGTCCCGGACAATGGCTCTTCCGCCCAGGACGGCATTCATGTCGATCATGGATCCCTTGCCCACGATGGCACCGATGTTGAGAACGGCGCCCATCATGATCACCGCATTGTCATGGATTTCCACGTGATCCCGGATGATGGCCCCCGGTTCAATCCGGGCGTTGATGCCTTTGACATCCAGCAGGGGAAGGGCAGAATTGCGGGCATCGCCTTCCACATAGAGATCTTCGATGTCCTCCGAATTGGCTTCCAGGATCGGTTCGATTTTATTCCAGTCGCCAATGATCACCCCGTTGAAGTTCTTGCATTCGGGAAATTCAATGGGCTTTCTGCTCCTGAGATACACCTTGACCGGTGTCTGCTTTTTCGAATCGCGGATGAGCTGAATGATATCCTGTGCATTCATATTCTGTTTCTCCTTTCACTTTCCTCATTTTCAGTCCTGAACAGCGGCAGCAAGATGCCGGCCTGTTTTTTCATAGTCGGCTTCTCCTTCCAGGATCCGGGCAGCCGGGCCGCTCATGAAGACTGTGCCATCATCCTGAATTTCGATATCCAGTGTCCCTTTCTTCATCTGGACATGGACCTGATTGCCGGTTTTCTTCTGTCTGCAGGCAGCCACCACGCTGGCGCACATGCCGGTGCCGCAGGCCAGGGTCATCCCGCATCCTCTCTCCCAGGTGGCCGCTTTAATATGAGAGGAATCCAGCACCTGGACAAAATTGACATTGGTCTGTTTTGTGAACAGTGGATGATGACAGATTGCTGAGCCGGGAACAGCCCATCTGGGATCAAAGGGATCCTCCTGGACAAAGACCACAGTGTGGATGGTGTTCATGTAAAAGGAATTCAGGACATATTCTCCGGCTTCTGTGAGGACTGGCGTATTCCACAGGGAGAGGCTGCCTTGAATGCCGTTTTTTTCAGAATCAAATTCCGGTTTTCCCATGCAGACCCGGCAGATAAAGGGATGCCTGGAGAGAATCTCGATGGTCCGCTCTCCTGCCAGAGTTTGAATTTGCAGGATGGACTGGTCTGTATACTGATGATCCACAAGCCAGCAGGCCAGACACCGGATGCCGTTGCCACACATGTCAGCCCGGCTTCCATCCTGGTTGTAATAGATCATTTCAAAGGGTTCACGGGTAGGAAATATCATCCCGTCCGCTCCGATCCCCGTATGCCTGTCACAGAGGGTGACAATCAGTTCCTTTCGTTCTTCTTCGCTCCATCCGGCAACGATTTCTTCCGGGATCAGCAGGAAATCGTTGCCGCATCCATGGTATTTGCTTACGGGAATTTTCATGAGACCTGTCCTCCTTCAGAGTGCTGCACACTCTGGAAACCGGTCTGCGCAAACCAGCTGTTTCCTGAATGGGCAAATCCTATCACTGCGAAAAATGCCATGCAATTCATGAGAATCATTTTCTGAAAATTTCTGAAAACAGAAGTTTTAGCGGTCTGTCAGCGTTTTCAGGGAGTAACCCGGCCATCATTTTCCGTTTGCCGGCAGGGATGGGGAAAAAGAAAAAGCCGATGAGAGATCTGTCTAGTCCTCTCATCAGCTTCCTTTTTCTCATTCATTGTTGTGTTTGAAAGATCCAGTCAGTCAGTCTGTTACCTTTCGGCCGGATCCCAGTTCGAAGTGGTATTTCACAATGCCCAGATCCATTCCGGTGTAAAAGGAATTGCCTTTTTTGAAGCTGACTTCTCCATCCTTGTATCCGATAAAGAACTTCTGCTGGTTGATGGCAGTGGGTGCAAGCATGGCAGCCCTGACACCTTTGTTGAACCACTCAGGGGTCAGGTTGGAGACATCGCTGAGTTCTGCAGCGGATTTGTTTCTGTGGGGATGGCCCTGGGTTTCACCATAGCCAAAACAGATCAGGCATCTCTGCTTCTCGCCGCTTTTGATGACAGCCTTGCTTTTGCCATGGGTCAGAGCCACCCAGCAGCTGTTCAGACCCATTTCCTGCAGACCCAGAACGATCTTCTCGCCCCAGTAGCCCAGCTTTTCATCCAGATCCGGGGAACCGGGACCGATCAGAGCCAGGTAGTTTCTGACGCCGGAAAATTTTCCATAGCGGGCTCTGGCCGAATCGAAGCAGGTGGGTTCATCAAAAAGCACCTGAATGTCCAGTCCGCTTTCCTGATTGACTTCCTCCACCAGCGCTCTGATTTTCTTCTGCAGATCAGGGCTGATGGGCTGATCCGTATATTGACGAACGCTGTGGCGTTCTTCCATGAGTTTCCAGATATCCATTTGTTGTCATTCCTCCATTGACTGCCTGCATTGAAAGGCTGGCAGGACAGGAGATCTTTGTGCTCTAAGACAGAAAGGTCCGGAGGATGGCTTCGAAGAAGACCATCACGCCAGCGCTGGAAGAGCTGCATTTCGCTCTTTTTCAATGCACCTTCCTATCCTACCAGAAAACAGATTGTCCGTTATTGAACAAAATAAAAATTCTGAAGACTTTTTCAGACAGAGGAAGGAAAGCGTGAAAATCCGGCAGATTCATACAGAAGAAAACAACATGAATCCCCGGCCTGCTGGTGTCCGTTCCCGGAACAGCAGGCCGTTTTTGGATGCAGAAAGACAGATCCCGGAAAAATTCCGTGGACTGAGCCGGAAAGGACAGAAAAGAGACCAGAATGGACCACTGGTTCAGAATCGGTCGTGTGGTATATACCATACGTGAGAAAGAACCGGTTCTTCCGGAAAGGACAATTCTGGCCTGCTAACAGGCAGAACCGGCCCTCCTGGACCAAATCGGAGTCGCAAAAGGAGGAATTTCCTTCAGATCTGGCCGGAAAATTTGTGATTTTGCGGAGATTCTGGAAAAGAAAAGGATTTCATCTCATGAAAGGCCTGTCCGGGCGTTTTGAAACCGATTTAGAATTCATGGGCATCAGAACTGTTGTAATGGGTTACAAGTCGTATAGTGAAGTTGCTGGTGGTACATACCACGAAGGAGATAATAGACCATGAAACACATTCTACTGGTTTGTTCAGCAGGCATGAGCACCTCGCTGCTGGTGAACAAAATGAAGGAAGCTGCCATGGAAATGGGCAAGGAGGCGGATATCTGGGCCGTCGGTGATGCAGCCAGTGCCGACGAGCTGCCTAAGGCAGACATCGTGCTGCTTGGGCCGCAGGTTCGCTATCTGAAGAAAAAGATGGAAGCCCGCGTCAATGGACGCATTCCTGTCGAAGTCATCGACATGAAGGACTACGGAAGCATGAATGGCAAGGCTGTCCTGGAAAAGACCCTGGCCATTCTCGAATAAGCTTTCCCCTCAATTCTGTCATTTCAAGACAGACCCCCTGGATGGATGAAAAGCCATCCCACAGAAGATCATAAGGAGAACAATCATGCTAGAAGGATTTACAGACTGGATGGAGGAACACTTCGTCCCAGTCGCTGCTAAAATCGGGTCGAACAAATTTCTGGTGGCGATCCGTGACGCCTTTGTTGCGATCATGCCCATTACCATGACCGGCGCCATCGCAACACTGCTCAACGTCTTTTTCCGCGATCTGCCAAACAGTTACTGGCCGGATCTGCACATTGCTGAAAATATGAGCTGGCTGATTTCCATCAACGGCAACGTCTGGTGGGCTACCCTGGCCATGCTTTCCCTGGCTTTTGTTTTTGCTCTGGGTTATCAGGTCGCCAAGACCTTTAAGACTGATGCTCTGGCAGGCGGTCTTGTGGCCTTTGCTTCCTACATTGCAGTCACTCCGCAGGTGGCTACCATTGCCGAAGCCGGTCCAAACGGCGCTGACGCTGTTGGATGGGGCTTTCTGAATTACAACTATCTGGATGCCAAGGGCCTCTTTATAGCCCTGATCATCGGACTGATTTCCAGCATCATCTATTCCAAACTGATGAACAATAAAAAGATGACCATCAAGATGCCGGATTCCGTACCCCCTGCAGTATCCAGAGCCTTCGCTTCCATCATTCCCGGCATCATCGCCATCTATGTCTGCGGTATCGCCGCATGGGCTACTTCCGAAATGACCGGCGGCCTGGCCATCGGTGATGTGGTTCTGAAATACGTACAGATGCCGTTCCTTGGACTCTCTCAGGGTCTTGGCGCCGTACTGATCATTGTTCTGGCTGTTCAGCTGCTGTGGTTCTTTGGATTACACGGCACCAACGTTCTGGGTGCTGTTCTGGATGGCACCTATCTGACCGCTCTGACCATGAACGATTCTCTGTATCAGGCCGGACAGCCCATGGAATACCTCTGGACCCGCGGCACCTTTGATGCCTTTGTCTGGATGGGCGGAGCCGGATGCACCATCGCCTTTGTTATTGCGATTCTGATTTTCTCCAAGCGTGCTGATTCCCGTGCCGTGGCCAAGATGTCTGCGCCTATGGCCGTATTCAACATCAACGAACCCGTTGTCTTCGGTATGCCAGTGGTTCTGAACCCCATCTACTTCATCCCCTGGCTGCTGGTGCCCTGCGTGCTGACCATCGTGTCCTATCTGGTCATTGCAGCCGGCTGGGTTCCCTATGTTCATGTCGTTGTGCCCTGGGTTGTACCTCCCATCCTGTATGCCTTCCTGGCTACAGGCGGAAGCATCGCCGCAGCCATTCTGGCTCTGGTCAATCTGGTGATTGCCGTGGCCATCTGGTCCGTTTTTGTCATCATGGCCAACCGTGTACAGACAGAAGAGGAGGCTCTTGAACAGTAATGGAAGGAATGGAACAGATCTGCTTCGAAATGATCAGCTCAGCGGGCGCTGCCCGCTCGAGCTTCATCGAAGCCATTGAAAACGCAAAATCAGGCCATCTGGAAGAAGCCAGAAAGGCCGTTGAAGAAGGGGAAAAAGCTCAGATCGAATGCCACAAGGTGCATCAGAATCTGATCACCCAGGAAGCCTCGGGCAAGCCGGCTGAAGTCAGCCTGCTGCTGGTTCACGCCGAAGACCAGCTCATGGCTGCTGAACTGTTTCAGATTCTGGCCCAGGAATGGATCGATCTCTATACCCGTCTGGAGGCAGAAGGAAAATGATTGTCATTACCACACCCATCCAGCATGCCCTTCTGGTGGACACCCTGGATAACAAGACCATTGACGGCATCACCTATCACTATGCCGGCAAGGAAGGAAACATGAAGCTGCTTTTTGAAGCGGATCCGGATGGTGAACAGGCTGTGAAAACCGCCAAGAAAGCCATCAAGGATACGGAAATCGGCAGCGTGCTCTACTTCCAGATCGGAGAAAGAGCATGAGTCACAACCGTCTCTTTCTGATTTCCTTTGGCTGTCTGCTCATTGTCTGCTCCTATCTGATGAAGCAGCCCATCTTTCTGATCGTCACAGGCATCGCTCTGATTGCAGCCGCTTTCTGGAAACCGAAAAAATCTGCAGCACCCGTCATTCGAAAGAAGGGATAAGTTCATGAAAACCGTACGAATGCTCCACTCCACCACTGATACCGTCACCGGATTTGTTGAACATCTGGCTTCAAAGGATGCGGGATGCAAAGCCAGAGCAGGCCTGTCCTACTCGAAAATGCTGCAGGGCATGAACGGCCAGAAGCGTAAGGTGAAAACTACCATCCGGAAACTGGAAAACGGTGCCTATGAAGTCTGCTTCACCCAGGAGCCCAATGAATATCTCATGCGCTATCTGTGGGAAGACTGCGGTGAGAACAAGGTAAAGCTGACCTATGAAGAGGAAGTCCATACCAAAGGGCTCATGAATACTCTGAATCAGAAACTGGGAAACGTGCTCTTTGGCCATACGGCCAGAAAGCAGATCTGGGGCCGCCTGGATGCCTTTGAAGCCGGACTGGAGGAATACGCATGTCAAGACTAGGAATTTCCGTCTATCCCGAGCACGATACGCCCGAACACATCCGGGAATACATTGATCTGGCTTCCCGATATGGATTTACCCGGATCTTCTCCTGCCTGCTCTCTGTCCAGGACAAGAGCGCCGAACAGATCGTGGAAGAATTCCGGGATCTCAATGAATACGCCCATTCCAGAGGCATGGAAGTCTTTCTGGATGTGGCCCCCAGCGTCATGAAGCATCTGGGAGCAGACTGGAATGACCTGAGCATCTTTAAGAAGATGAAAGCAGATGGCATCCGTCTGGATGAAGGGTTTGACGGCATGAAGGAAGCCATGATGACCTGCAATCCCCAGGGACTGAAAATCGAAGTCAACGCCAGCTTTGGCAATGGCTATATCGACAACATCATCTGCCATCATCCGGATGTTTCTCATCTGACCACCTGCCACAACTTCTATCCCCAGCGTTACAGCGGCCTGTCCTTAAAGCATTTCCGCAAGTGCAACGAGGATATCAAGAAGAACAATCTGCCCATTGCAGCCTTCATCGGCTCCAGCAGAGAAGGTCCCTTCGGTCCCTGGCCGGTTCACGAAGGCCTGTGCACCCTGGAAAGCCACAGAGATCTGCCTCTGGACGCCCAGGCCAGACTGCTCATTGCCGAAGGAAACGTGGATGACATTCTGATTGCCAACTGCTATCCCAGCGAAGAGGAGCTGGAAGCCATCTGGCGCCTGCAGCCGGGCATTCTCAACCTCAAACCCGTTCTGGAAAGACCTCTGCAGGAAACCGAGCGAAAGATTCTGTTTGAACATCCTCACTTTGTCAGAGGAGACATGAGCGAGTATTCCGCCCGCAGCACGCAGCCCAGAATCACCTTTGCCGATTCGTCTATCCCGGCGGAAAACTGCAGAGAACTGCACCGTGGTGATGTGGTCATTTTCAATGACGGATATGGCCGCTATAAAGGTGAACTGCACATCGTTCTCAAAGATATGCCTGCTGATCCCCGAAAAAATGTTGTAGGATATATCCCTGAAGAGGAACATGGCCTCCTGGATGCTCTGCTTCCATGGCGACCGTTTGTCATGATCCAGTAAGAAGACAGGTGAGAGAATGGGATCTCCTAAGTACGTCAGGGTAATGGAGTATCTGCAGGAGCAGTGCGCTGCCCAGGAACCACATACCCCCATTGACAGCGAACGCGACATCGCCGCCAAGCTGTCCATCAGCCGTATGACCGTACGCAAGGCAGTGGAAGAACTCTGCAGACAGGGCGTGCTGTACCGGGATGGAAACCGGGGTACCTTTGTCAGCGAAAAAGTCCTGCAGCGCCAGCAGCAGGAACTGCCCGAGCGGCGCAGGATCCTGTTTGTGGATTCGGTCTATGACGGATCCAATGTCAGTCAGGCCATGGAGGCGCTGATGCTGGAACCCCATGAACGGCTCTTCCGTCTGGTGCGCCTGGTGCTGCAGGGAAATACGGCCCTGCGCATTGAGGAAATCTATGCACCCGAACACAATGTGAGTGATGAAGAACTGGGTAACCTGGATACATCCTTCAATCTGGACAGTCTTCGTTCAGAAGGGATTTCCACCAATTACCTGGAACCCATCCTGATTCCCACCAAATACGCCAATCTTTTAGGCATGAAAGCCGGGGAACCCATCATCCGCAAGGATGAAACCATCCGCCAGAACAGCGGCATCCCCCGGTTTTATGTCCAGACCTACTACAATCCAAGGACCAGTATTCTGTCCCTGTAACTTTTCCAGACTTTCCCGGCCGGTTCCATCGAACCGGCCTTTTTAAGTGTTTCCGGATCCGAAGAAGAGCAGGGAAGAGGACCTGGAGGACGGATCAGAAGAAGATTTCCCACCATCGCCAAAAACTTCAGAAAGCACTTGCAATAGCTTGTAACCGCTTTTATAATAAATGTGTACCTGATAAGTCAACATAGGAGACGATAACATGCTCATCAGCAGAGAAATGGATTATGCCCTGCGCATCCTGCGGGCTCTCTCACAATCTCCCTGTTCGGCAGCTGTCATAGCCGGGCAGGAGCACATCACCCGGTCCATGGCCCTGAAAGTGCTCAACCGCCTGAAAAAAGCCGGCATTGTGGAAGCTGAGAGAGGACAGGACGGGGGTTACCGTCTGTGTCCGGACTGGGAGGATCTGACTCTTTACGATCTGTTTGCTGCTCTGGAAGATCCTCTGTATCTCAACCGCTGTCAGGAACCGGGCTATCAGTGTGAATGCCGCCCCCATGGCTGTGAATTCTGTGCCGAACTGGGTCGTGTTCAGGCTGTGCTGAATCAGGAGCTGCAAAGAACAAAGCTCGGTGTCCTTCTGCATTGCGAATCGTCTCAAAAAGGAGAACCTGCATGAACTATCGGACCACTCCCGAACAGGAAGAACTCCGGGCCAAAGTCCGGAACTTCGCGGAAACTGAAGTAAAACCCATTGCCTTCAAGCTGGACCAGAACAATGAATTTCCAAGTGAAGCAGTGAAGAAAATGGGAGAACTGCAGATCATGGGTCTGCCCTACGAAGAGGAATACGGCGGGGCAGGCAAGGATGTACTGAGCTATGCCATTGCGGTGGAAGAACTGTCCAGAGTCGACGGCGGCACCGGTGTTATTCTTTCTGCCCACACGTCTCTGGGCACCTGGCCCATCTATGGCTTTGGCACAGAAGAACAGAAACGCAAATATCTGCCGGATCTGCTCTCTGGCAAGAAGCTGGGCGCTTTTGGTCTGACAGAACCCAATGCCGGCAGTGATGCCGGAGAAACGGAAACCACCGCTGTAGATATGGGCGATTACTACCTGCTCAACGGCGAAAAGATTTTCATCACCAATGGCGGCAAGGCGGATACATACGTTATCTTTGCGGTCACCGAACCGGGAAAGGGAACCCGGGGCATCTCCGCCTTCATTGTGGAAAAGGGCTGGGATGGCTTCACCTTTGAAGAGCACTACGATAAGATGGGCATCCGCTCCAGCGCCACCTGCCAGCTGAATTTTGACAATGTCAAAGTTCCCAAGGAAAACCTGTTAGGCAAACCCGGTCAGGGTTTCAAAATCGCCATGGCCACCCTGGATGGCGGACGCATCGGCATTGCTGCCCAGGCACTGGGCATTGCTCAGGGCGCCTATGAAGCCGCCCTGGAATACTCCAAGGAACGCGTACAGTTTGGCAAACCCATCTGCCAGCAGCAGTCCATCGCCTTCAAGCTGGCCGACATGGCCACCAAGATCCGCTGTGCCAGATTCCTGGTGTATTCGGCAGCCGAACTCAAGCAGGCTCATGAGCCCTATGCCATGGAAGCTGCCATGGCTAAGATGTACGCTTCTGACATTGCTCTGGAAGTGTGCAATGACGCTCTGCAGATTTTTGGCGGATCCGGCTACCTCAAAGGCATGGATGTGGAAAGAATGTACCGGGATGCCAAGATCACGACCATTTACGAAGGAACCAACGAAATCCAGCGCGTTGTCATCTCTTCCCACCTGCTGGGACCCGCCGGCAGAGAAAAGAAGAATGCAGCAGCCGCTGCTCCGGCAGCCAGAGTGCCTGAAACCGGCCCGCGCAAACTGGAGATTTTCAAAGACGGCACGCCGGAAGAACAGGTTGCTGCTCTGGTGGAAGCTCTGAAAAAGGACGGACACGATTTCACCACCGGCATCGATATCAATACGCCCATTGTGGAAGCGGAACGCGTGGTCTCCATGGGCCAGGGCATTGGCGATAAAGAAAATGTCAGACTCATTGAAGATCTCTGCCATGCGGCAGGGGCTGCCATCGGCTCCAGCAGACCTGTGGCTGAAACCCTGAAATATGTACCCATTGAACGCTATGTGGGTATGTCCGGTCAGAAGTTTGGCGGCAATCTCTACATTGCCGTGGGCATTTCCGGTGCCATCCAGCATCTGAAAGGCATCAGGGATGCCAGCTGCATTGTGGCCATCAATACCGATCCCAAAGCCAAAATCTTTAAGAACTGCGACTATGGCATTGTCGGAGATGCCATGGAAATCCTGCCGCTGCTCACTGCAGCCCTGGATACCGGAGAGAAAAAGCCTGCCGGTCCCATGGTAAAGATGAAGAGATCCACCCCCAAACCCAAGCCGGCTCCCAGAAAGCTCGGCCTGTGCAACGGATGCGGTTATGAATACGATCCTCTGAAAGGAGATCCGGAAAACGGCGTTGCTCCAGGCACCGCCTTCAAGGATCTGCCGGAAGACTGGACCTGCCCTGACTGCGGCGAACCCAAAGCGAATTTCATCGAAATCGAAGTGTAAGTGAGGAAAACCATGCACAATACAAGACAGGTTACTGAAGACCTTTACTACGTTGGAGCCGACGATCATCGTCTGGCCCTGTTTGAAAATATCCATCCTCTGTACCACGGTGTCAGCTACAACTCCTACGTGCTGCTGGATGACAAGACGGTTCTGTTTGACACCGCCGACTGGGCCGTTGGCAGACAGTTCATCGAAAATGTGGAACATGTTCTGAACGGCCGTCCACTGGACTATCTGGTGATCAACCATGTGGAACCGGACCATGCCGCTTCCATTGAAGAAATCAGACTGCGCTGGCCTGGTGTGAAAATCATCACTTCTCCCAAAGCGGTGACCCTGCTCAACCAGTTTGGCTATCACCTGGATCCGGAAGAAGTGGATGAAGTGAAGGAAGGCGATGTGCGCTCCTTTGGAAAGCATGAAGTGACCTTCCTCTATGCCCCCATGGTGCACTGGCCGGAAGCCATGGTTACCTTCGATCTGACCAATGGGGTTCTGTTCAGCGCGGATGCCTTTGGCTCCTTCAAGGCTCTGGATGGCAAGCTGTTTGCGGATGAAGTGAAGTTTGACCAGGAATGGCTGGATGAATGCCGCCGGTACTACACCAACATCGTGGGCAAGTACGGTCCCCAGGTCATGGCTCTGCTCAACAAGGCCATTGAAAAAGTGGGCCTGGAAAACATCAAAATGATCTGCCCGCTCCACGGACCCGTGTGGAGAAAGGACGTCGGCTACATCGTGGACAAGACCATCCACTGGGCCACCTACAATCCGGAAGAAGCCGGCGTCATGATCGTCTACGCCAGCATGTATGGCAATACGGAAAATGCAGCGGAAGTGCTCGCCCGCAAGCTGGTGGAGAGAGGCATCACCAATGTCCGCCTCTATGATGTCTCCAGCACTCATGTGAGCTACCTCATCAGCGATCTGTTCAAGTACAGCACCCTGGTGCTGGCTGGTGTGACCTACAATCTGGGCGTCTTCCCGCCCATGCAGACTTTCCTGCATGACATGAAGGCTCTCAACCTGCAGAACCGGGATGTAGCCATTCTGGGCAGCGGCAGCTGGGCACCCAAATCCACTCCTCTTATGAAGGAAGGCGTTGAATCCCTCAAGAACATGAGACTGCTGGAACCGGAAATGACCATGCTCTCCAGTCTCAAGGACTCCAACGAGGCTGAAATCGATGCCCTGGCCGATGCGGTGGCCGATTCTGTGCGCAGAGCAGAAGCTGCACCCCAGGAATAAAACCGAATCTTCTATAAAGCTGAAAAGGCGCGATCCTTTTCAGCTTTTTTTGACAGAGACCAGCGGAGCACTGATCTTTCCGTTCATCAGTTTTTCTTTTTGATGAAAGGATCGGTCTCCTTCATTGGTCAGTCTTCTCTTTCAGGGTTAAGATATTTTCGACATATCAGAACAAATAAAGGAGGAATCTTCAATGCCCTGTACAACGATTCTCGTTGGCAAGAATGCATCCTGGAACGGAACGAACATGATTGCCCGAAATGATGATTCGGGTTCCGGTTACTACACTGCGAAAAAATTCGTGGTCGTTTCCCCCAAGGATCAGCCCAATCCCTATACATCCAAAATCTCTCACGTCACCATCGACCTGCCGGACAATCCTGTCCGCTATACTTCCTGTCCCAACATTGACCTGACCAAAGGTCTGTGGGGAGAATGCGGTGTCAATGAATACGGCGTGGGCATGACCGCAACGGAAACCATCACCACCAACGCCCGCGTTCTGGGGGCTGACCCCATGGTGGTCTATGATCCCGAAACCGGCAAACCCGGCGGCATCGGAGAAGAAGACATGGTCACTATCGTGCTGCCCTATGTCAAAACCGCCCGTGAAGCTGTCAAGCGTCTGGGTATGCTGCTGGAAGAATACGGCACCTATGAAAGCAACGGCATCGGCTTCAGTGACGATGACGAAATCTGGTGGCTGGAAACCATCGGCGGACACCACTGGATGGCCAGACGTGTGCCGGATGATGCCTATGTTGTTGTCGCCAACCAGCTGGGCATCGACTTCTTCGATTTCGATGACGCCTATGGTGAGCAGAAGGACTACATGTGCTCTGCTGATCTGAAGGCCTTCACCGAAAACAACCATCTGGATCTGACCATGGATGGCAAGTTCAACCCCCGGGATGCCTATGGCTCTCATTCTGATGCCGACCATGTTTACAACACACCCCGCACCTGGTACATGGAACGCTACTTCAACCCCAATACCGTGAAGTGGCAGGGCCCCAAGGCCGATTTCACCCCCACCAGTGATGACATCCCCTGGAGCATGATTCCGGAAAGCAAGATCACACCGGAAGACATCAAGTACATCCTGTCCTCTCACTATCAGGGAACTCCCTATGATCCCTACGAAACCCATGGAGATACTTCTCAGGCCGGCATCTACCGACCCATCGGCATCAACCGCAACACCTTCCTGGGCCTGATTGAAAACAGACCCAACGGCGAAACTCTGGAATGGCTGGCTTTTGCCTCCAATCCCTTCAACGCCATGGTGCCCTACTATGCCGATATCACCAGCACACCGGAATATCTGGCCAACACCACCCTGAACGTCAACACCGACAACTGCTACTGGACCAGCCGTCTGATTGCGGCCATGGCTTCTGCCGCCTATGGCCAGACCCGTGCCATCATTGAACGCTACGAAAACAACGTAGGGGCCAAGTCCCGTGCTCTCATCAACAAGTACGACGCTCTGCTGGAAGCCGAAAAAGATGAAGACAAGAAAATGGCTCTGCGCCTGCAGGCCAATGAAGAACTGGCTGCCATGGCCCAGGCCCAGGCTCAGGACACCCTCAATCAGGTGCTGTTCGTTCTGACCAACCAGATGAAGAACGCCTACTCCAGAGACGACGCCTAGTTTTCTCTGACCAAACTCCATACCTCTCACAAAGACCGTGTTTGCGGACACTGATCCCAAAGCACGGTCTTTTTTGGTGGAAAGAACAGAAAGGCTTTACAGAAATTGGGAGACAGGAAAAAATACAGGGCTGAAATTGGGCTCAGAACAGGAAGAATGTTGAAGAAAATGTCGAAGAAGAAGAGCAGAGAAACCTGTTTTTGTCCTGTCGGGCAATCGAATAATTGAAAAGGATTACAGAAAAAGAGGGGAAGAGAAGAACATTTTTCCTCCATGTCGTTTGACTTCTGGTCTTTAGTTACTCTAGACTAACTTCAGAAAGTTAGCAAAGACTAATTAGAGGAATCATTCATGCCGTTACTGTTTGCATCTGAAAACGAAATTCATGTCGTCTCGGACCTTCGGGGCGATGAAAAAACCCGGAAGCAGCTGATGCACCTGGGATTTATTAAAAACACCCCGGTGTATATCAAATCTGCCGACCGGGGCAGTCTGATTGTCCAGATCAGGGGAAGCGTTCTGGCCCTGGACCGGAAAATGGCATCGAGAATCCTCGTTGAAAGGAGTATGGCATGAAAACACTGAAAGACTGCAGACCCGGCAGCCGGGTGACAGTGGTGAACGTCAAAGGCTCCGGAGCGACCCGCCGAAGAATACTGGATATGGGAGTCACCCGCGGAACCAGCATTGAAGTCCGCAAGGTTGCCCCCTTTGGAGATCCCGTGGAAATCAATCTGCGCGGCTTTGAACTCACCCTGCGCAAGACCGAATGCGAAATGATCGAGGTGCAGGACGCAGAAAGGAAGGGAAGCTGACATGATTCACATTGCTTTAGCCGGCAATCCCAACAGCGGCAAAACCACCCTGTTCAACGGACTGACCGGTGCCAGCCAGTACGTGGGCAACTGGCCCGGCGTTACGGTGGAAAAGAAGGAAGGCACCCTGCGGGGAGACCGGAATGTAGTCATTCAGGACCTGCCCGGTGTTTATTCTCTCTCCCCTTACACTCCCGAAGAAATCGTGACCCGCAACTACCTGGTCAAGGATAAGCCGGATGTCATCATCGACATTGTGGATGCTTCCAACCTGGAAAGAAATCTGTATCTGACCAGCCAGATTCTGGAACTGGGCATTCCCACCGTCATTGCCCTGAACATGATGGATGTAGTGGAACGGCGCGGTGATCACATTGATACGAAAAAGCTTTCTGAAAAGCTGCAGCTGCCCGTGGTAGAAATGTCCGCTTCCAGAAAGGACAACATCATGGAGGCAGCCAATGAAGCCATCAGACTGGTGGAAAGCGGCCGCAGACCCCGGGTGCAGATTTTCAGTGCTCCCGTCCGCAAAGCCATTGATCAGGTCTCCGGCCTTATTCAGGTGCAGGATTCCCCGGAATGGTATGCCCTGAAGGTGCTGGAAAACGATTCGGAAGTTCTCAGAGAATTGAAGCTGGATGAAAAGCAGCTCAATGAAGTGGATGTGATCCGCCATCATCTGGAAAAGACCATGGGGGATGATATTGATACCATCATCGCCAATGAACGCTATGACTGGATCGAAAAGGAACTGCACGGTGTTCTGGTCCGTCACGGCGGCCAGGAACATGCCCTGACCACTTCCGATAAAATCGACCGGATCGTCACCAACCGCTGGCTGGCCCTGCCCATCTTCTTCCTGGTTATGGGTCTGGTATACTACCTGGCTCTGTCCACAGTGGGCACCTGGATGACCGACTGGGTCAACGATGTCTTTGTAGGCGAATGGTGCCAGGGCGGTATGACCGCTTTCCTGGAATCCATTCACGCTTCAAAACCGGTCATCTCCCTGGTGGTCGACGGCATCATCGGAGGCATCGGGGCTCCCCTTGGCTTTATTCCCCAGATGGCCATTGTCTTCCTGTGCCTGTCCTTCCTGGAAGACTGCGGCTACATGAGCCGGATCGCCTTTATCATGGACCGGATTTTCAGAAAGTTCGGCCTGTCCGGCAAGAGCTTTATTTCCTTCATGGTTTCCACCGGATGCGGTATTCCCGGCATCATGGCAGCCAGAACCATTGAAGATGAAAAAGACCGCCGCATGACCATGATCACCACCACCAGCATGCCCTGCGGCGCCAAGCTGCCTGTCATTGCCATGATTGCGGGTTCCATCATGAACAACTCCAATTCCTGGTGGATTGCCTGGGTCACCTATCTGTTTGGCCTGTTTGCCATCATCATCGGCGCTCTGGTGCTCAAGCATACGAAAATGTTCCAGGGAGTACCTGCTCCCTTCATCATGGAGCTGCCCCAGTATCACTGGCCGAGAATTTCCAACGTCCTCAAGCAGACCTGGGACCGGTGCTGGCACTTCATCAAGAAAGCCGGAACTCTGCTGTTTGCCTGCTGCGTCGTTGTCTGGTTCCTGTCTTCCTATGGATTCGGACCCGACGGATTTGGTCTGGTGACTCCCGAGTATTCCATGTTAGCATCCATCGGCGGATTCTTCGCTCCTCTGTTTGCTCCTCTTGGCTGGGGCAACTGGCAGGCTGTATCCTCCTCTCTGTCCGGCTTTGTGGCCAAGGAACAGATCACTTCAACCATGGGTGTGCTGGTCAATGTGGCCGATGAAACCGGTGAGTCTCCCGCTTTATGGATGGCTCTTCACAGCATGTTCCCCAGCAGCCTGGCCGCATTCTCCTTCCTGCTTTTCAACATGCTGGACTGCCCCTGCCTGGCTGCTCTGTCCACACTGGCCAAGGAAATGAATTCCAGAAAATGGACAGCCTTCACCATCGCCTGGCAGATGTTCTATGGCTACACCATTGCTCTGATGGTCTACCAGCTGGGCACCCTGATCACCACCGGTGTCTTCACCATCTGGACCGCGGTGGCTCTGGTGGTTCTGGGCTGGTACATTTACATGATCTTCTTTCGCTCCTTTAAGGCAAAGAAACCGAAGGTCAGCCCTGTCACTGCGTAAGTGATCTCCAAAACCAGTTCAAAACAGAAACGCACTTCTGATATTCCGAAAGGAGGGATGAGCTGTGAACTGGACAGATCTCATCATTGTTCTCATCGTTCTGCTTCTGGCCGGACTGGCTGCTTTGTATACCTGGCGCCATAAAGACAGCTGTGCAGACTGTCCGAGCAGCGGCTCCTGCTCTTCTAAAGGAGCCGGCTGTCCCTCTCATCCAAAATCCGGCGGCCCCACTCTGGTGGAACGATACCGGAAAGATCATCCAAAAAACTGAAACAAGGCCGTACTGAAGAAGAATGAAGAGTTCATTCCCATGCAGTACGGCCTGTTTTATTGATGAGAATGAGTGATGCAAACCAAATCAGATGATCTGCTTCGTGCAGGTTACGAGAAAAAGGCCAGATCTCCTTGCTGAGTGAAACTCAGTCTGGAGATCTGGCCTTGCGTGCTTTTCTTTATTACGCAGGAGGCAGAGTGCGCATGGACGATTGCGCTTCAGCTTTCAGAATCCGCCAGCGCAGCCTGAAAGACTGTACTATCCTGCTTCTGGTCCAGATTTCAAAATCCTCAGGAAGCCATCCCGGGCAGGTCTGTTATCTGATCCTGATAATCGGGATTGCTCAGAATCTCCGCCTGATCGCCTATGAAGGCTTTTGCGGCTTCCTGGTCATCCTGCAGATGCCACATGAACCAGGCCAGAACATAGCCATCGGGTTTGTATAACATATCGCCATGAGGTGTGTCTTTTCTTCGCATCATGACTTTGTCAGCGGGAATCTGGTCATAGATTTCCTGCAGCTGCTCACCAGTGACAACCCAGTCATCTCCGCCTCCTGCTCCGGACAGCAGCAGAATGGGAGTCTGGATCTGCGTGGGGTCATAATCCCATTCCAGATTGTGGGCCAGGGTTTCATTGGTGGGAGAAATGGATACAGCGGCTTTGTATGCATCATGATGGCTCTGGGTGGTGATGGCATTCATCACTCCCACAGCTCCCTGAGAGTGACCGGCAATGCCGGCTTTATCCAGATCGATTTTCCCGCGGAAGGGATTGCTGGTTCCCTTATCATCCAGGGCTTCTTCGGTATTCAGTCTTTCCAGGTGGCGCATACTCATTTCTGCTCCAAAACCGTTCCATGCGTAGGCTTCTTCTGTGGCGATGACGATAAATCCCCAGGAAGCATAGTGTCTGGCAAGGGTGGGATAGCGGGAGATGGGAACTCCCGTTCCATTGCACAGAACAATGACCGGCCAGGCTCTGGAAGAGGATTCCAGTTCCTGTGGATAGAACAGGACGTATTTCTTGAAGTTCTGCAGCACCTTCTGTTCCAGAGTAGAGACGGCATAGGGGCCATCAGCCATGTATTTCTTTTCCAGTTCTCCCTGGATGGTTGTCTTTGTCTGATAGTCAGAGGAGACGGCCGGTTTTCTGGAGAGCCAGAACAGAACGGCTCCCAGCACTGCCGCAATGGCCAGTACGATCAGTACAATTCGAATCATTTTCTTATTCATCCTTTTGCTCCATTTTTTTATTTTACTCAGCACTGCTTTTTCGTTCACGACCTGTCGAACAGGAAGGCGTTCTTCAAAGCAGAATTCAGAAAAAGAGTATAAAAGAATGGTCGTCAGAAAGATCAAACACTTTCGAAAGTTTCGATAAAGTCAGGCGGCTTTTCCAGTATGCTGCAGCGCTGCAAATCGGCAGGAAGGGAAGGACCATGACAAAAGCAGGGGGAAACGGTATCCTGAAAGCACTGAGCGCAGGCAGAATGCTGCCTGTGGAAAGGAGAACTGTACATGAATTTTGAACAATCCCTCAATAAGCTGGCCCGACTGGGTGTTCGCAGCGGTGTGAATCTGCAGCCCGGACAGAAGCTGCTGATCAAGGCTCCTGTTGAATCTGCCAGACTGGTCAGAGAACTGGTGAAGGAAGCTTACAAGGCCAATGCCGGTCTGGTGACCGTAATGTATGACGATGAACAGGCTGACCACGAATCCCTGCTGCATGCTGATGAAAACTTCCTGGTGGAAGCTCCCAACTGGAAGGTGGATCTCTATAACGATCTGGCCAAAGACAATGGCTGCATCATCTATATTGACGGCGATGATCCGGATCTGATGAAGGACGTGGACCCCGCCAAAGTCCTGAAGCGCAGACTGAATTTCAAGGACAGAACCAAACCCTATGAAGAAGCCAGAGACCGCATGGACCTGGCCTGGTCCATCATCCCCTTTGCTTCCGAAGCCTGGGCCAGAAAGGTCTATCCCGATCTGAGTGAAGAAGAAGCTGTGAAAGCTCTCTGGCAGGATCTGTTCAAGGTCTGCCGCATTGATGAAAACGATCCTGTGGAAAACTGGAAAAAGCACAATGCTTCTTTCCAGAGCCGCATTGAAAAGCTCAATGACCTCAACCTCGCCTCTCTGCACTACGAAGATGGCAAGGGAACCGATCTGGTGGTTGAACTGCCGGAAGGCTACCTGTTTGCCGGCGGCGGTTCTGCCCTGAGAAACGGTCTGTGGACTTTCCCCAACATCCCCACAGAAGAAGTGTTCTCCGCTCCGAAAAGAGACGGCGTCAACGGCACCCTGCATGCCACCATGCCTTTATCCCTCAACGGCGCTCTGGTTGACGATTTCTCCTTTGTCTTCAAAGACGGCAAGGTCGTCGACTTCAAGGCTGAAACCGGACAGGCTGTTCTGGAAAAACAGCTGGATGCCGATGAAGGAGCCAGACATCTGGGGGAAGTGGCCCTGGTTCCCGTGGGAAGCCCCATCGAAGAACTGCACCGCCTGTTCTACAACACCCTGCTGGATGAGAATGCTTCCTGCCATTTCGCTCTGGGTTCCGCCTACAGTGAATGCCTGAAGAATTCTGAAAACATGAGTAAAGAAGAACAGACCGAAGCCGGCCTCAACGATTCCAGAATCCACATCGACTTCATGGTGGGTTCCAGAGATCTGAACATCACCGGCACCACTGTGGATGGAAAGGAAGTTCCCATTTTCGTTCACGGCGCCTTTGCTGACTGGCTGAAATAATCGAATTTTCATATCAAACCGGCAGTTTTCGCGCTGCCGGTTTTTTGATGCCATCTGAACGGGGGTAAGAGGAGAAACAGGTTTCTGCTCTGATGGAAAGTGCTGTCATGACAGGAATTCTCATAAATTGACGGACAGACACTGAATGATAAAATGGATTAGTTAAAACGCGTTCAAAGGAGGAATAGGAATACCGTGTCAGAACAAAAACAAACGAACCAGACTGAACAGAACGGCCTGTTTGAAGACCTGATCAAAGAAGCACCGATTTCTTCTTTGAATATTTCCGAACCAGGACTGGAGAGTTTCAGTGCTGAAGAAACAGCCAGCGGTCTGAGCACCCCGGCTGAAAAGAAATCCCGGCTGGGCAAGCGGTCCGCCAGAAACAAGGCGGCTGCACCTGTCACCAAGGCTCCTGCTTTTGCTGAAGTAGGCAACCTGCAGGAACCCGTCAGTACAGAAGAAGCAGCCACAACCAGAGTCCATAAATCCGATGCCATTCTGGAAGCCCCTGCTGCCAAGGACGACCTGCGGGACAAGTCTTCTGCAGCCAGCGCTCTGATTTCCGATCTGCAGTCCGATAAGCCGGAAGAACCCCTCAGCGAAGAGGAAGAACGCCTCTTCAGCAGCTTTGTGGAAGTACCTGCCACCCACCGCAAGTCTCCAAGAAGAGAAGAACCTGTGGTTGTCGAAGAAGAGGAAGAAACCGAAGAAGAGGATGTTGTGGATCCGGGCGCCAGTCTGGAAGACGACACCGACTACGATTTATACGAAGACCGCAAGAGCTTTATGCTTTCGGATTATAAGAAGCAGGATGAATACCTGGCCAAGCAGGCCAAACAGGGTTATCACTTTGTGAAAAGGGAAGGCCGCAAGTACTATTTCCATAAGAAGACCCCCGGTTCCTACTATTACAGAACCCTGTACTTCTCCCAGGAACCTTCTCAGGAACAGTGGGATGAATGGGCCAAAGACGGCTGGGAACTGGTCTCCAGAGCACCGGCCAAGAAGAAAAAGGAAGCCGGCTGGGTCGTCATGCGCCAGAGAGAGGTGTTTGACGAACTGCACAAGGACATTGACAACGAACTGGAAAAATACAAGTTCTTCAAAGCGTATTCCAGCTCCTGCCGCTCCACCATGTTCATGTTGTTTATCTGCATGGCCGTGTGTGCAGTGACTGCCTTCCTGCAGTGGCAGTTCAAGGGCTATCCCGCTGCCATCATTCTCTCCGGCATTCTGTTTGCCATCTCCTTCATCGTGTTCCTGATGTATGGCCGCATGCTGCGCAAGTCCAAAAAGCAGGCTCGCCTGCTCAAGGCCAGATGGCGCAACAAGGAGCGGGATGCAGAACTCTTTGATCTGAACAACCTGGAAAGCCAGGATGATCTGGATCAGGAATGGGAAAAGATGAATCCCCGCTATAAGAAAAAACACTAATGATCAATCAAAAAATCTCCATCTCTGGCCGGCAATCCGGAAGGGATGGAGATTTTCTGTTTTTTGGAAGATAGCTGAAAACCTAGGCTTCTTCGGCCAGAGTGGGATCAAACCACTTGTTGAAGCGGGTGTCCATGGTCAGACGGACGTTGATGCGCTCATGAGTGAAGGGCTGGATGAAGCTCAGGCTGAACGCCTGCAGCATCAGACCCTTGTTGTTGGTGATGGTGCCGTAGAGAGGGTCATTCATGATGGGATAACCCAGATTGGACAGATGCACACGGATCTGGTGCTTTCTGCCGGTATCGATGACGGCCTTGACCAGAGTCTTGTCATTGAACAGTTTCAGACGGCTGATGTGGGTGTGGGCGGGTTTGCCTTTCTTGAAGACAATCATCTTTTTGGCATCGTTGCGGTTGCGGGAAATGGGGTTGTTGATGTCGATTTCCCGGTTTTCCACACGGCCGTCCACTACGGCCAGATATTCTTTCTTAGCTTCGCCGTTTTCCATCTGCTCGTCAAAGAAATGCTGCAGCAGAGGGTACTTGCAGAAGAGAACCAGACCGCTGGCTTCATAGTCGATGCGGTTGACCGCCTGCGCGGCAAAAGGCCAGGCATTGGTGTTCAGATAGGCGTTGACTCTTGCGGTCAGGGTGTCTTCACTCTGGCCGTCTCCATGGACCAGCAGGAAGGGCTTCTTGTTGGCCACCAGGCACCAGTCGTCTTCATAGACGATGGGCACAGCGCCATAGTACATGGGTGTTTCATCATTGATGCGGTAGCGCTCATCCAGGGTTACCGTGATTTTGTCAGCCGGCAGAAGTTCTGTGGCTGGATTGGTCATTTCTTTTCCGTTGACGGTGATGGTGCAGTATTTCTTCTTTTCCTTGGAAATGGTCAGAAATTCGTACAGCCATTCCAGACTTTCGGGGGATTCCAGACGGACGATCAGATCGCCGTTTTTCATTAACTCAGCTTTTGTGGGCATTTTGTTCATTCCTTTCAGTTGAAACCAGGGAGGATGCCCTGATGCTTCAACTCATTTTACATGCAATCGAGGCAGATGGAAGACAGGGATGCAACGAAGAAATCCGTCAGCCCCCAATCCCACAGAAAAATGAACAGGGAAGGGAAAGATTGTGCTGCCAGAAGGGGAAGAGGGGATCTTCGGCCTGCAGTTGTTCGTCTTCCCTGAAAAGTCTGTTCTTCTGATTTTTCAGGGATCTGTAGAGCAGAGATCATTAGGCGAAAGTGAATCTATGATATAATTGAAGAAAGATGAAATCTGAGTATGATTCAGATATCAAAGAAGGAGGAATTCATCATGAAACTGTTCAAAACCCCAAAAGGCGATGTCGTTGAACTCATCTACCCTGCAGGCGACGAAGTGGAAATCACCATCAACGGTGAACCCGCCACAGAACTGAAAGCCGGCACCACTGATGCAGCTCTGGAAAAACACGTTCCCGCTGTTTCCAAAGACGGCGACAAGCTGAACGTTCAGGTTGGAGAAGTGAAACACCCCATGTTGGACGCTCATTACATCACTGATGTATGGGTAGAATATCCCGATGGCACTGTTGACAAGAAGAGTCTGAAACCCGGTGAAGAACCCGTTGCGGTTTTCGATGTAACCGGCAAGAACGGCACTGTCAATGTGTATGAGTACTGCAACCTGCATGGTCTGTGGAAAAAGGAATTCGATCTCTAGTCCACTCTGATCACCTTCTGCCTTCAGGCAAGAAACTCTCTGGCCTGAAGGCTTTTTTGTGAGAAAACGGAATGAATCCTGTGTAAGCGCTGTTGAATGGGACGAACCTTTCAGAAGTCTTGCGAGTCTCATTTAAAAATTTTCCGAATAATGGCGTATTCTTTTACAATGTGAATAGAATTCCAGAACACAGGACTGTCTGGAAACGGCAGGTGAATGCATGAAGAAATTCCTGAAACAGTATCGAGGACCCATTGTGGTATTTGGCCTGCTGGCACTGCTCATTGCCAGTGTGGCGTATTATTTTTATTTTTCCGGCCCGGAAGTCTTCAAAAGACGGATGGCTGCAGGAGACCAGTTCCTGGCAGCCCACAAATTTGAAGAAGCAGCCAGAGAATACAAGGAAGCTGCAGCGGTGGATATGACCAATCCGCTCCCCTATGAAAAACTCTATAAAACCTTCCTGAGACAGAAGGATGCCGATCAGGCAGACTCTCTCTTTATTTCTGCCCGAAGCAATCTGCAGGGAGAAAGTATTGAGGAATTCTGGACGGAAGTTGACAAGCTCAACGCGCAGAACCCCTATTTTGTCTATCAGTCCTATGAAGACATTCTGGCGGAGGCCCTGGACGAATACCAGGAAAGCCGCATGGAAGCCACCAGTGATCTGCAGCGGGATATGAGCGGCCTGTGGCTGGCAGATCTGATCCAGGTCACCCCCGATTCCGTGCCTGATCTGCTCATGGCGGTTCCCGGCAAGGGTGCTTCGGATCCCGGACAGATCAAGATCTTCCACTACAACCACAGCGAACCCCTGCTGGTGGGCAGTGTGGATCCCTTCGATGACAACGGCCTTCACGAAATCTGGATCAGCCGTTATGAAGATCAGGTGTGCCTGGTCAGCGGCAGTCTGGAAGAAGGCTTTGAACTCTACGGCATCAATCCAAAGAAGCTGACTCTGGACAGCCTGCTCAAGGTTCCCGGCACGAAAGAAATCGAAGAAAAGAAACAGGCACAGGCGAAAAAAGAAGCAGAAGAGAAAAAGAAAGCAGAAGCGCAAAAGGAAACTCCGGAAAACCAGGAGCAGAATAAAGACGATCAGTCTGCTGAAACCGAAACCTCTGCAGAGGACGAAAAGTCCGATCAGGAGGCAGAGGAAAAGCAGGCTTCCAGTGAGGATGACAAGGAAAAGGAAATTGTTCCCGAAGAGGTCATCAGCCAGCTGGACGAACAGACCATTTTCAAAGCCGCTGTCAATACCGTGGATGGCTCTTTAACCTGCATGGATACGACTCTGGAAACTCTCAACACTCTGTATGAGGCAACCGGAGACGAAACCCTGGAAACCTTTGGCATCCGGGAAGCCCAGGATGTGGTCTACACCCCCGAAGAAATCCTTACGGATCTGGAAACCCGGGATTATGTAAGCCGCCCGGGCACCGATGAGGAATCCGCCATGATCTGGCAGCTGGAACCCGGCACCCTGCAGGTGGAAATCACCTCCAGCCCGGCCGCTGTGAATACTCTGCTGGAACGTCTGCTGGATCAGGAACCTTCCCTGAAGGATGTGCCCCGAAACCTGAAGAAGGATGCTTCCGGGTATCAGGTCATCAGTGAACAGAGTAGAACCACCTATGTTCCCGATGGAAACGGACTGCTGATTTTTAAGGAAACCACCGATGAGCTGGATCAGTCCGTTGTGGAAAGTCTGGTAGAACGCTGGGGCCTGAACCCCGACAAAATCCAGATTCTGGATCCCCGGGAAAACCAGTCCTCTTCCGATCATGAATAACTGAACAATCGGTCTCTGTCCAAAGTGACATCACACTTTGGGCAGAGGCCTTTTTTCATGCCCGGATCCGGCAGCACGAAAAAAGCTCCGGTTTGCAAGAAACCGAAGCTGGTCTGAAATGGAAATCAACTAGACAGAACTAGTTTTCTTCTTTCTTGAAATCCTGGGGTACAGCACATTCTCTGGCCTTTCCCTGCCAGTCATGGAGCGGGGTCAGTCTTTCCACATTCATGGTCAGATTGAACTTCTTGCGCAGAGCAGCAATCTGTCTGAGCATGGGGGTATCGTGATGGGCCTTGATGGCTGCTTCATCTGTAAATTCGTTGATCAGCAGAACGCTGTTTTTGTCTTCCATGGGGAAATAGAAATCGTATCTCAGACAGCCGGGTTCTTCACGAACCTTCTGAACCAGTCCGCTGGACATCATTTCGATGGCGTAGTCTCTGGCGTTTTCACCCTCGCCTGTATAGGTAATATTGCTTACGATTGACATAGTTCTCACCTCGAAAAAAGTGTAACATTCTCTATTTACCACTGAAATTCTGGTGTCCGAGATTCTCGAGGTGATTCTCAGAGCCAAAAAGAAAAGTGGATCGCAGGATCCGCAAAATGGTTATTCTTCCAGGGTTTCCTGGATTTCAACGATTTCTTCTTCCCCGGCAAGAGAAGGGTATTTCTTTTTCTGCTCGTCCAGGAATGCCGAAGCATCCTTGAAGAAGCTGTAGACAATCATGATCATGACTATGCCTAAGGGGAACGCGGCGATGATGCTGACGGACTGGAGGTTGGCCATGGAGCTTTCCGAGAACAGAAGCGCCATGGGCAGTACAATGAGCAGCAGACACCACATGAGCTGGATTCCCCGGCTCGGGTTTTCTCCTTCGGGAATTTCCTTGTAGCTGTAGAAGGAAGCCGTCAGAGCGATGGAGTCAAAGGATGTGGCGTAGAAAGCGATCATGGTGCATAACAGCACTACATACACCAGAGGGGCTGCCGGCAGCGTTTCAATAATATTGATGATCAGTTCGTAGAGATCCCCGTTCTGCTGGTACAGGGCAATGAAGTCCTGCACCCCGGCAGTCTGCAGTCCCAGGGAATAGTTGCCCAGGATGATGAAGCTGATCAGGGTGGAGCCGGCACCAAAGAGGTAGCCGCCCAGGATCACCTGTTTGATGGTGCGTCCTCTGGAAATGGTTCCAATAAAGAAAGGAGCGGCTGCACACCATACCATCCAGTAGGCCCAGTAGTAAATGGTCCAGTTCTGGGGGAAGTAAGTGCTGCGGGTGGGATCGGTATAGGTGGCCATCTGCAGGAAGTTCTGCACCATGGTGCCCAGAGCCGAGAATCCGGTTTCCAGAATATAGATGGTTTCCCCGGAAAAGAGCAGCACATAGGCCAGCAGGCCAAAGAACATGTAGATGCAGGCGTTGGCCAGCCAGCTGATGCCCTTGATGCCCTTAAGCAGGGAATAGGTGTAGATAAAGCAGGTCACCAGCAGAATGATGATGGTCATCACCGTTCTGTTGAAGTTGACGTTGAAGATGGTATTGATGATCTCCGTCATCAGCGGGGTGGCCACAGAGAAGGTGGTGGCTGTTCCGGCCAGCAGAGCAAAGACAGTCAGCAAATCGATGAGCCGGCCTGGCAGGGTTTCTGCTTTATCTTTGAGCACGGGACGGCAGGCTTCGGAGAACCGCTGTCTTTTGCGCTTGCGCACATGCAGCATGAATCCAAAGCAGACAGCCAGCACCAGATAGAAGGCCCAGGGAATGAAGCTCCAGTGAAACAGCGGGAATACGCTGGCCCAGTCCTGGATGCTGCCCAGTTCGGCGATATGGGGATCACTGGCATACATGACCCATTCCGAAAAGGAATAGAACAGAATGTCGGCGGCCAGACCACAGGTAAACATCATGGCGCCCCAGGAAAAGAAGGAGTATTTGGGCTTTTCGTGCTGGCCGCCCAGCACGATCTTTCCGTATTTGGAAAAGGCGATCCACAGGGAAATCAGAAAGATGCCCAGGCCGATCACCAGATAGTAGAGCCCCAGGGTGTCTCCCAGAAAGAAGCGGATGGAAGACAGGGTTTTGTTTGACTGCTCGGGAAACAGAAAGAACAGCATAGACAGTAAGACCACAATGCCAAGAGGCACCAGAGTGATCAGCCAGTCCACCTGTCTGGATTTGTATTGTTCCACATGGTCCAGAGAGACCATGGAATCCGGTTTCTTAGACCTGGCCATGTGCGCCTCCCTTCACCTGGTCCCTGTAAGAGGGATCCATCTGGCAGAGTTCTTCCAGACTGTCGATCTCCGTCACAGCGTGATCGGGAATGGGATGAATCTTCAGACGGTAGTGATCGGGATGACAGAACATGGCCACATCATCCCAGTAGATGTCCGTGTTCTTTTTGTGAATGAATTCTTCTTCCAGATCCTGCTGCAGCCTTTGACCGTCTTCTTTTGTCCACCAGGAGACGGACAGCAGCCGGTATCCGTGATCGGCACCGGTTCTCGAACAGGACTTCACAAAGCCATCCTCATCCGGATCCAGCACCCATTCATCGGTGGGGCCGTCACTCCAGATACAGGCGTATCCGGAATCAGAGAATTCAGGATTCAGGACAGAGGGATCGGCAATGATCTGATCTCCATCCAGAATGAGCACATCCTCCAGCCAGTCTTTTGCCGCATAGAGCGAGGAGATATTGTTGCAGGTATCAAACCAGGGGTTGTTGATGAGTTCTACATCCGGGTATTTGTCCGGCAGAGCAGAGAACTGGTCTGCCAGATAGCCGGTGACAACGCCGATGCGTGTAATGCCCTGGGCATGCAGCGCATCGATGATGGTTTCAATCATGGGCTTTCCATGAACCTTCACCAGCGGTTTGGGGGTTTCCAGCGTCAGCGGCTCCATCCGGGTGCCCTTTCCGGCAGCCATGATCAGAGCCTGCTTCACCTTTGGCATACAATCAGCTTCCTTTCCTCAGACCGCCAGGGGTCTGAAAACAGATATAAGACCCAGTTTAAGATTCGTTTTGAAAAATGTAAATGAAACTGTCTTTCCTTTTCGTTATCTTACATTTCACGGCGCAAAGAAAGGCGCTCTCAAGGAGAGAGATTCCTGGTTCTGAAAGTGCCCACAACGGGTGATCATCTGTCTGACGCGTCCTGAACAGACTCTGAACATTGCCTTCGGTATGAAAATTTTCATGTATAATAGTGAAACAAAAAGAAAGGGAATGAGGATATGAAACACGCAAAAAGCCTTGCTGCGCTGCTGCTCTGCGCAGGCCTGGTTCTGGGCGGCTGTTCAGGAAAGAAAGCACCTGTTCTGACCGACATCACACTGGGTGAAGAAACCAGGGGCTCAGAAATTGTTGTGATTGAAAATGAATCGCAGATCACCTTTACCGGCGTGGAACTGAAGCTGCTGTCCGAGAAAAACTTCGGTTCCAGCTTCCTGAAGGATCAGGAAAAATTTGAAAATGGAAAGACGGCTTCGCTGTATGTTCCGGCACCGGAAGAAAAGAAAGGCGAAGAAAAGACAAAGGAAAAGGAACCTGTTTCTCTTCGCTTCTTTGATACCAAACTGGTGTGGCAGTTCGATGATTTCGAATATTTCGATGTCAGCGACAAAGCCGTCCTGACAAAAGACGACAAGACACTGGTGCTTACCTACCAGTCCGTCAGGGACAAAAATGAGGTGACGCTCAGGGCGAAACCCGATCCGGTGAACGTTCTTTTAGAAGAACAGCAGGTCGAAAGCAATACGGAGGATCCGGAAGGAAATACCGGATCCGAGAACGGTGAAGCCATTCCATCCCAGAGCGGATCTCTGGATGATCCGGATACACCGGATTTCAGTGAAGGCTATGAAGGAGACTCCTCTGAAACGTCCCAGGGAAACAGCTCTTCGGGCACATCATCCGGAAACTCGGGATCCTCGGGCAGTTCTCAGGGAAAGACAGAGCCTGGTAAAGAACCGGACAATGAGAATCCATCGGTGGAAAACGATGAAGATGTGCCCATCATGGAAGATCCGGTCTACGATCCGCCTGTCACCGAAAATCCAAGAGGATAGACAATCAGAGTGCTGCATCACTCTGAAGACAAAAACCAGATCAGAATTCATGAAGACAGACAGCCGCCCGAAATGCCGGGCGGCTGTTTTTTGAAGAAGCGCACAATGAAAAACCGCCTGCATACTACAGGCGGTCGATATGGATTGCGGAGATGGAAATTATTCCAGAACCAGATAGATGGAAGCATCCGTGCCGGTCTGCTGCAGAGCATTCCAGGCGGTGGTGACATCGGATCTCTTGTCTTTGGCAGAGCTGATGCAGAAGATGGTGCGGTCTGCATTGAGAGCGGCCGGGATCAGAGAACTCAGATCATCATGGCAGGATACGCTGAAGAGAACGAAGTCGGCTTTCTCAGCCAGTTTTTCCAGCGCTCTGGAGCAGTCGGGACTGCACAGGAAACTGCTCAGAGAATCAAATTCGGGAGCATCCTTCATGAGTTCGTGGCTGGTGGCCAGGGTGGTGCGGAAATGGCTGTTTTCCAGCGCCTTATGTAGAGCGTCGGCTGTTTTGTCACTGCCGTTCTGTCCGCTGATCAGGATGACCTTTTCTTCGGGATGAAGCAGCAGGGAAGCCCGGAGCATTTCCATGGCTTTGGGATCTTCAGGAGAAGAACCTGTGGCGGCGGGGGTCACACCATACAGGTAGTCCACTTCTCTGGCATCCCGGAAGTGGGAGTTGCCGATGGTCTTGCAGGCAATAATGATGATGTCAATGAGCAGGCCGCCGGCAAAACCGAGGACGGCAAACTTTAACATGGACTTGGCTACGGCGCCGGCACCGATTTTCATGGGTTCGGCGGCAGCGGAGGGTTCCAGAACGGTGATGATGTTGGCCTGAGGAAACAGGCTGTCCTTCATACCGTCAAAAGCTTCCAGGGTCCGGTTGACCATCTGGTAGGAAGTCTCTGAGCTGTCGGTGATGGCAGTCAGCTGGATGATGCTGGAAGAAGAAGGATTGGTGATCTCCAGATGCTTCATCATGTCATCGCCGGAAGGGAAGCCCAGCTCATGGGCGATGGTCTCCATGGTGTTTTCCTGCTGGAGAGTCAGGATGACGTTCTTGATCAGCGTGGAAGAAGACGTATCGTAGGAATAGACGCTTTCTCCGTTCTGGGGACTGATGCGGGGGCTGACGTAGATCAGAGCCGTGGTCTGATACTGATCATTGAGGGCGCCGGAAATCTGGGGATCGGTGAATCCCTTGAAAAGGCAGGCACCAATGGTGCAGAGGACAACGATCAGAATCCACAGTCCTTTCTTTCTGGACAGCAGATTCAGAACGAAAGGCCAGGATATATAGGGTTCTTTGCAGGTTTCTTCGTCAACGAAAACGACAGAAGCCTCGGCGGGCTGTTGGTTCATAATTGGATCTCCTTTACTGTGCAGTCTGGCCGGACAAAAACCGGCAGATTTATTCTAGCCTGAATCAGGCAGACAGATCAATTCTGCCATAAGGGCATGCCGTCGGGGAGCTCAGATCAACAGAATTGAAAGATGGAAACGCTGTCTTGTCCGCTGATCACTCCATGTCGCCCCTGCTTTCGGGCTGCGGCAGGCGCACTTCGTTTCAATCTGGGGCAAAATACTGTATAAATGAGAAGAACAGATTTCTGTCTTATAAAAGCTGTAAAAGACAGCAGAGGTGAATTATGCAGGATGTATTTATTGTTGGGTCAAAAGGCATCCCCGGAAACTACGGGGGCTATGAAACATTTGTAGACAAACTGACCGAGTACCATCAGGACAATGATCAGATTCATTATTATGTAGCCTGCAAAAGCAATGATAACGGCGAGTTCACCTATCATAACGCGACCTGCATGAATATTCAGGTCCCCGATATTGGCGCAGCACAGGCTATTTATTATGACTGCAAGGCCCTGGACCGCGTCATCGAGACCATTAAGGAAAAGAACATTCAGCACCCCATCGTTTATGTGCTGGCCTGCCGCATCGGACCCTTTGCGGCCCACTACGCCAGAAAGATTCATAAGCTGGGCGGCAAGTTCTACATCAACCCCGATGGACATGAATTCCTGCGGGCAAAATGGTCTGCTCCCGTACGCAAGTACTGGAAGGAATCCGAACGCATGATGGTCAAGGCCGCCGATCTGGTGGTCTGTGACTCTAAAAATATCGAACGCTATATCCAGAAGGAATATGCTTCCTATCATCCCAAAACCACCTTCATTGCCTATGGAACGGAAACCCGTCCCTCCAAACTGGCAGACGATGATGAAAAGTTCCAGAACTGGCTGAAGGAAAAGGGACTGAAGGAAAAGGAATACTACCTGGTGGTCGGCCGGTTTGTTCCCGAAAACAACTTCAAGACCATGATTCAGGAATTCATGAATTCCCACTCCCAAAAGAACTTCGCCCTGATTACCACAGCCAATGAAGCCTTCCTGAAGGAACTGGAAGAAGAACTTCATTTCTCCAGGGATCCCCGCATCCGCTTTGTGGGCACCGTCTATGATCAGGAGCTGCTCATGAAGATCCGCGAACAGGCCTTTGCTTATTTCCATGGCCATGAAGTGGGCGGCACCAACCCCTCCCTGCTGGAGGCTCTTGGAGCTACCGATCTGAATCTGCTGCTGGATGTGGGCTTTAACAAGGAAGTGGCTGAAGATGCAGCCATCTACTGGTCCAAGGCTCCCGGCTCTCTGGCTACGGTCATTGATGCGGCCGAGCAGCTGCCCCAGTCCGAGATTGACTGGCTCAGCCAGAAGGCCCATCACCGCATGGCTACTGCCTATTCCTGGCCCTTTATCGCCGGAGAATACGAAAGACTGTTTCTTAAGGGGAGCAATCGATGAAGAAGTTTCTCGCTCTGTTTCGCAAGGTGAAAGGGAAGGAAGTTCTCAGGCAGTACGCCCAGGGACACGTTCTGTTTACCGCACTGAGCGCTACTCTGCTTCTGGGGCTCAATAAGAAAGCTCTGGAAATTGTCAGACTCTGCACCCACTACAAGCTGCTGCGCAGACTGAAAAAGAAAACCTCCGGCTTTGTGGACACCTGGAAGCAGAACCATCCGGAAAGCTATGAAGAAAAGCACGAAAAGATCATCTGGATGTGCTGGCTGCAGGGACTGGAAACAGCCCCCGAGCTGGTGCAGCTGTGCGCGGCAAGCGTCCGCAGACATCTGGAACCTCTGGGATACCGGATTATCGTGCTTAACGAAAACAATCTGAAGGACTATGTGAGCCTTCCTGACTATATTGAAGAAAAGAAACAGAAGGGTCTGATTTCCGGCGCGCACTATGCGGATCTGATCCGCCTGAATGTGCTGCTGACCTATGGCGGCACCTGGATTGATTCCACGGTGTTCTGCTCTTCGGGCAATGTGCCAAAATGGCAGCTGGAATCTCCTCTGTTTGTGTATCAGATTCTCAAACCGGGACTGGACGGCCACAGTCTGCCCATGTCCAACTGGTTTATTACGGCCAATGCCGGCCACCCCATTCTGATGCTGACCCGGGATCTGCTTTACGATTACTGGAAGCACAATGACAAGCTGGTGGATTATTTCATTTTCCACTACTATTTCGAAATCGCCTGTCAGGCTTTCCCGGAACTCAGTGCCCAGATGGTTCCCTGCAGCAGCGAAACCCCTCATATTGTCCTGCTGCACCTCTTTGACCCGTATTCGCCCCAGTGGCTGGATGCGGCTCTTTCTCAGAGCTGCTTTCACAAGCTGACGTATAAATTTACCGACGAGCAGACGGCTCTGCCCGGCACCAACTATCAGGCTCTTCTGGAAAGGATGAAGCAGAATGGACTTTCAGACGCTGAAATATAAAATCAAGAGTCTGCCTCTGGTCGGCAGCACCTATGATGCGCTGATCGGAAACAGGAAAGTAGAACGAATCAAGGCTGCCCGCAAGGCCGCCCTGAAAGAATATGGCAATGACGTCCTCCAGGCTGTGGGGGAAGTCATGGATGAACTGCGCGTGGACTGGTACGTGGACTACGGCAGTCTGCTAGGCATCATCCGCGACGGCCATTTCATTGAATATGATGATGATCTGGACTTTGCCTTCTTCTCCGCGGATCCCGCTCTGTGGAGCCGCATGGAAGAAGCCTTTGCGAAAAGAGGCATGAAGAAAGTCAGATCCATCACCTACAACGGGCAGCTGGAAGAAATGACCTTTGCCCATCACGATCTGACCTTTGACCTGTTCAGACACTGGAGAGAGAACGGCCAGAACCTGGCGTACTGCTTCTACAACAAGCCTGGTGTGGAGTATCCCGGTCCCAACATGTACTCTCCCGTTCTGCTGAAACATTATGACTTTGCCCAAACCAGACCCATGAGCTATGACGGTCTGGAAATCCGGGTTCCCAGTGAACCGGAAAAATATCTGGCCAGCGTCTACACGGACAACTGGCGCATTCCCGATCCCAACTGGAAGGCAAGCATGTCTCCGGGCTGGAACGATCTGGAAGGGCTGGCTACCATTGACTACTGGCAATAGCCGGCAGACAGTGAAGCGCTTTAATCTTCCAATACCAAAAGAAGCAGGACTGCAGCCGGCCGAAACAGGCTGGGCAGTCCTTTTTGCATGCAAAAGAAAACCATAGAAGGCAAAATAAATCTGTTGAAAAGGAGAACCGCTATGCCGAAAGTGAGCGTTGTTGTTCCCGTCTACAATGTCCAGAATACCCTGGAGCGCTGCGTGCGCAGTCTGCAGGAACAGACTCTGAAAGATCTGGAGATCATTCTGGTGGATGACGGGGCAACGGACAATTCCGGAAAGCTGGCTGATGAACTGGCCAGGCACGATGACAGAATCCGGGTCATTCATAAGAAAAACGAAGGTCTGGGTCTGACCCGCAATGCGGGCATCGAAGCCGCTGCAGGAGACTACATTGGTTTTGTAGACTCCGATGACTATGTAAAACCGGAGATGTATGAAAAGCTCTGGAAGGAAGCCCAACAGACCGGCTCCGACATCGTCTATGGAGGCTATGTCCGGGTTTATGACGGGAAGGTGTCTTCCACCATTGATTTCGGGCAGGAACAGACCTTTACCGGCCAGAAGGAACTGACCGATCTCATGCTTTCTCTGCTGGCTTCTCCTGCCAATGCCCCGGAAGATTCCAAATACGGTTCCACCGTGTGGAAGGGAATCTACAGAAGAGAGCTTTTGATGGACAGAAACATCCGGTTCTATTCGGAACGGGAAATCGTCTCCGAAGACAGCGTCTTTCAGATCGATGCCCTCTCTGCCGCAAAAAAGGCAGCTGTCATTCCGGGCACCTACTATTACTATGAATACAACCCGGCGTCTCTGACCGCCGTTTACCGCAAGGGCCGCTTTGAGCAGAACAAGAAGCTCTATGAGCTGGCCACCGAAAAAATTGAAAAACACTTTGACTCCCCAGAGGCTGCCAGACAGTTTACCCGCAATTTCCTGGCAGCTGTCAGAGTCTGCCTGATGCAGGAAGTTTTCCATGAACAGGAACACGGCAAAAACCAGACCATCGCCAGCATGAAGGCCATGAATACGGATCCTCTGCTGCAGAAGGTGCTGAGCGAGTATCCCTGGAAAAAGCTTCCCTTCAAGAAACGCATCTTCACCTGGGCTATGGCTCATGATGCCGTCTGGCTCGAACGGCTTCTGGTGAAGGCTTCTTCCTGAACGAAAGGAGAATGAAATGTTGCAAGAAAAACTGAAGCAGGCCAGACCTCTCAGTGTGCTGTGGGTGGCTGCCATTCTGGTGGCTGCCATTGCCCTGATGAGTGCCTACTCCGTCTTTTCCGGTGATGCCGGCGGACTGGTATGGACCTTCTTCTACTATGGCAAGTATGCCTTTATGATTCCCGTCATTCTTATGGCTTTCTTCAGCCGCCAGATCAGCGGATCGGAGAAAAAGGCGGCTCTGCTCATCGGCACTCTGGTGGTGCTGCCCCTGGTTCTGCAGGGAGCGTGGTCCGTCTTTCTGTGGCTGCATAACGGCACGGAATTTCCCTATATTTCCAGAGGGCTTTCCAACCTGCTCTTTACCCTGATTGCGGTGCTTGGCGGAGTGAGCATCGGCATGCTGTTTAAAAACAGAGCCGTCTCTTTACTGGCCTGGAGCTGTATCGGCGTCTATACCCTGGCCATCCTCATGGGGCTGGCCGCCAATGGTCCCGGCTGGATCAGCGCGCTGAATCCTCTGGCCAACCGCTCTTCTACCGATTATGTGGAGCTGCATGAAGTGGCCTATATTCTGGGCATGCTGGTGCTGTACTTTGCCCTGATGAACCGGGAGCGAAACATTCCTCACAGAACGCTGCTCTGCACGCTGTGCCTGATTTTCTTTGTGATCGCCGGCAAGCGTATCGGCTATATGGCCCTGCTGTTCTGCCTGATCTATGGCCAGATTGAAAAGAAGGCTTCCCGCAAATGGAAGCGGATCTTTCTGCGGATCGGGGAAGTGTGTGCCATTGTCATCTGTTTTGTCTACATCATCATGACCATGTCCGATGATCTGATCACCATTCTGGATGATCTGGGCATTTCCAGCATGGGCCGAAACATCATCTTCAACTACTTCAGACAGTTCGGATCCATGGATCTGGGCTTTCTGGGCAACGGAGCCGGCTTTGTCAGCAGACAGTTTGACTACACCACCGCTGCCGAGCTGTACAACATGGCCAGCATCAAGGCTCTGCACAATGACCTATTCAAAATGTTCCTGGAAATGGGAACCGTTGGCTGCATCGTCTGGCTGGTGTTCTGGAATGGCTACATTCCTGAAAAAGTCAGCCGTAAGGCCGGACTGCGTGCCGGTGTGAACTGCGCCGTGCTCATTTTCTACAGCATGATCACCTACATGACCGACAACACCGCCGGTTACTTCATGTATCAGGCTGTGCTCTCCTGCCTGCTGTTTCTCAATGCTTACAACGGCATCCGGACAAAACAGGTCAAACAGACCATTGCCCTTCAGCAGGCAGAGCAGGCTGCTCTGGTCTCTGGTGAGGAACAGGCTGAAAAAGACACTACGCCTGGTGCCTGCCGCCGCACCAGAGCACTGCAGTCGGAAAGCCGGGAGGTGCCTGCATGAGTCAGGATACAAAATCCAGGCAGCGCTGGCTGATCAAGAATACCGGCATTCTGGCCCTGGGAACCATCAGCTCCAAGGTGCTGACCTTCATGCTGCTGCCGGTTTACACCAACATTCTGAGCACGGAAGACTATGGTACCGTCGATGTGCTCATGACCATCGTCACCCTGAGCGTGCCCTTTATCACTCTGCAGCTGTTTTCCGCCGTCTTCCGCTTCATCATTGAAGAAGAACACGACAAAAAGGGACAGAGTGTCATCATCACCACCGGTATTCTGCCGGCTGTTCTCAACTATGTGGTGGCCTGCATTCTGGTGCTGATTCTCAACTGCTTTATCAAGGTCCCCTACTGCGGTCTGATTCTGCTGTACTTTGCAGCGAACATCGTCTTCGAGTATGCCCAGTGCATCATGAGAGGCTTTGGTAAGAATACTCTGTATTCTCTGATGAGTTTCCTGATGACGCTGATCATTCTGGTTTCCAATATCGTCATGCTGCTGCTTCTGCACATGAAGGGCGAAACCATCCTCATCAGCAACATCCTGGCCTACTTCACCATGGGCATCATCGTCTTCTTCCGCCTGCATCTGCAGGAATACATTCACTGGAAGTCCTTCAGCAGAACCAAGCTGAAGGAGATGCTGAAGTACTCCATGCCCCTGATCCCCAACACCATTTCCTGGTGGATCGCCAACACATCGGACAGACTGATCATCACCTTTGTGCTGGGGGCAGGCGCCAACGGCATCTATGCCGCTGCCAACAAGATTCCCAACATCTACACCACGGTGTTCAACGTCTTCAACATCGCCTGGTCGGAATCCCTCTCCCGCGGAGTCAAGGATCCCGGTCAGGAGAAGTTCGTCAAGCAGATGTTTTCCAGATGCTTCAAACTGTTTGGCTGTCTGAATCTGGGACTGATCAGCGTGATCTCCCTGATCTTCAACTTCCTGATCGGTGCGGCCTATGCAGATGCCTATCCCCAGGTGTTCATTCTGATCCTGGCGATCTTCTTCAACTCCATCTGCTCGCTGTACGGCGGCATGTTTGATGCCTATAAGAAATCTGCCATCACAGGCACCACTACAGTCATCGGGGCGGTAGTCAATCTGATCGTCAACATCTCGCTGATCAAGTTCATCGGCCTGTTTGCTGCCAGCCTTTCCACCCTGGTCTCCTACCTGGTGATTCTGGGCATGCGCAAGCATTATGCCGATCAGATCATCCCGATCCGCTGGCCCAAACGCTACATGCTGGAAGCCCTGGCCGTGCTCGTGCTGATCAGTGCCGGGTACTTTGCCAGAAACTACCTGGTGAATCTGGCTATTCTGTGCGTGGTGGCTTTCTGGTCCTACTGGACCAACCGGGAAATCATCAACGACACCATGGGTGCTGCCCTGGGCAAGCTCATGCGCCGCGGATAATCCCGCACCCTTTCGGAGGAATTTATGAAAGAACTGACTATCCAGGAAAACCAGCAGGCGGCTCTGGAGATTCTCAAAAAAGTCGCCAAAATCTGTGAGCAGGAACACCTTCGCTACTGGCTGGCCTATGGTACTCTGATCGGTGCCATCCGCCATAACGGCTTCATTCCCTGGGATGATGATGTGGATATCATGATGCCAAGAGAAGACCACGACCGGCTTCTGGCCTGGTTTGCAGCCCATCCGGATGTCTATCCCGAACTGCAGGCTTTCAGTGCGGATGGCAATCCGGAATATCCCTACATGATCAGCCGCATTTCCGACCGGCGCTATGTGCTGGATGTGGACAATGAAAAAGGCTATGGCATGGGCACCTTCATCGATGTCTATCCCATGGACGGCTGCGGCAATGACTATGACAAAGCCATGGCTCTGGCTAAAAAAGGCGACAGACTGTCCAGTCTGTGCTACCAGTCCACCAGAGAGCACTTTGAAATGGGACTGACAAAAAGCCCTCTGAAAAAGCTGATTAAATACCCGGCCTATCTGGGTGCCAAGCTCATGGGCAAGAACTTCTGGATGAACAGACTGCGCGGTCTGATCCGGGTGTATGATTACGACAGTTCGGACTATGCCTGCTGCACCGTCTGGTGTTCCAATCCAGGCAAAGACTTCTACAAGAGGGAGCTTTTTGATGAGCTCATCAGCCATCCCTATGAAGACGGCGAGTTTCTGATTCCGGCCCGCTATGATGAACTGCTGCGGCTGACCTATGGAGACTACATGCAGCTGCCGCCGGAAGAAGACCGGGTGGGACATCATTTCTACCGGACATACCGGCGTGATGAAGACTGAACGGAAAGTTTAAGTGAAGTTTAAGAAAACAGACCCAATATATTTGGTCAGATTGGTATAATGAAATCTGACCTTTTTTAGTACAAGTTGAATTTAGCACTACAGGAGAGGAGAGAACGGGATGAGAACCAATCTGGAATCTGATCTGCTGTGCCTGCTGACGGGAAGCAGTGCCACCCAGACCATTCCTCTGGCCAGCCGTCTGGGCTGTTCCGTACAGGAACTGAGCGAGGCGAGAAAACATCTGAAACAGACAGGAGAACTGGACAGCCAGAACAACCTGTCAGAGCAGGTAAGACAGGAGATCAGAGACCACAGTCCCCAAAGGGCTGTTATTCTGGCTGCCGGCATGGGCATGCGGGCTCTGCCTCTTTCTGCAGAAGGCCCCAAGGCCCTGCTGGAAGTGTATGGAGAAACCCTGATTGAACGCCTGATCCAGCAGCTGCAGGAAGCCGGCGTCACAGAAATCGAAGTGATCACCGGCTACCACCACGAGGCGCTGGAGTATCTGGCCGATAAGTGGAATGTGCGCCTGATCTACAATCCGGATTATGCGGAAACCAACAACCTCCATTCTCTGAAGCTGTGCTCCTCCCTGGAAAACTGCTACATCGTCCCTTCAGATCTCTGGTTTGAAACAAACCCGTTCCGCCCTGTCGAGCTGCGCTCCTGGTATCTGATTTCCAGAGTGCCCTCCGCAAGCTATCCCATTACCACCGATGAAGATCTGACGATCTTCAAGGGCGGAGAAGGAGAAGCCAAAAGCATGGTGGGCATTGCCTACATCAACAGAGAGGATGCCCCCCTCGTCCGACAGCGGATCACTAACTGGGCTGCCGCCGGCCATCCGGGAGATTTCTGGGAAGATGCACTATGGGACAAAGACCGCCTGCTGCTTTCCGGCCGTGAAATTCCAACCCAGGACTGGATGGATATCAACACCTTTGAAGATCTGCGCCTGGCTGATGAAAAGAGCACCTCGCTGGCTGTAAAATCCATGCGCCATCTCATGAACCTCTTCGGAGTGCCCATGGAAGAAGTGCAGTCTTTAACCATCCTTAAAAAGGGCATGACCAACCGCTCCTTTCTCTTTGAAGTGCATGGAGAGAAATTCATCATGCGCCTGCCGGGAGAAGGCACCGATCAGCTCATCAGCCGAAAACAGGAAGCGGATGTGTACAGCCTGCTCAAAGGAAAGGGAGTTACCGATGAAGTGGTGTATCTGAACCCGGACAACGGCTACAAGATCACCCGGTATCTGGACCATGCCAGAGTCTGCGATGCCTTCAATGAAGAAGACACCGCCCGCTGCATGGATCTGCTCCACCGCTTCCATGACCTGCAGCTGCAGGCCGATCATTCCTTTGACCTTTTTGAAAAGATGGATCTCTACCGCAGCTTCCGCAATGGGGAACCTTCCCGTTATCCCGATTATCTGCAGGTCAGAGAACGCATCCTGGCTCTGGAGCCCTTTGTCAGAGAAAACGCCTGGTCCTCGGTGCTCTGCCATATCGACTCCGTACCGGACAACTTCCTGTTCTATCCCGATCCTGAAACGGGAGAGGAAGAGCTGGTGCTCATCGACTGGGAGTATGCGGGCAACCAGGATCCTCTGGTGGATCTGGCCATGTTCTCCATTTATTCCCTCTATGACTGGTCGGATATGGAGCGGCTCATGAAGCAGTATCTGCATGCAGAACCCGATGAACTCATCGAAGCCCGAATGATGGCCTATGTGGCAGTCTGCGGCTTTGTGTGGAGTGAATGGTGTGAATACAAGGCACTGCTGGGTGTGGACTTTGGTGCCTACGCCCTGGCCCAGTATGAATACGCCAGAGAGTTCTCGCTGCTGGCAGCTGAGAAAATCCGCCAGCTGGACGAGTCTGTCAAAGAGCAGGCCTGATCCAGCCCATCTGAACAATTGAACCTTTACAGCCGACAGATGTCAGAGTCTGTCGGTTTTCATTTGCCGTTTTCTGGAGAAACAGGTTTGCGGGTGAAAAGAGGCGGACAGAGGAAAGACAGTGGAAAAATGGAAGAGAAATGGAAAAGGGAACTGGAAGAAGATAGGCAGGGAAGGGGAAGAAAGATTCGAGGTTTCCGGAAGACCAGCGAGAAGAATAAAGAATAAAAACAGAAACTAAAAATAACAGTCTTTGAGAAGGACTTTCTGTCTGGA
>Belle_p2__coassemble_1207_pt1 | contig 127085 bp, 111 predicted proteins | sample Belle_p2__metabat2_low_PE_004 | metagenome-assembled genome bin Belle_p2 | reverse complement strand
ACAATCGGTTCAAACTGCCTTATCTACGGCATTTCCAAGTTCTGTTTTGTGCTGTCCTCTCGAACAGCTTGCTTAGAATACTCCTTATAGAAGCTCAGGTCAACCCCGATTCTTAATTTATTTTTCGGCCTTATTCGTCAATAAATAGGTTATCGATCAAAATAAATTTCGACTGTTTTCATCCTTCCGTATTTCTCTGCTTTTTCCTTCTTCAGAACCAGAAAAGGGAGAGCCCTCGGCTCTCCCTGGATCATTCTTCCTATTCTTTGGTGCTGCGGATCAGCAGTTCATACAGGACGTTTTTGGCAATGCCTGTCTGGGCAGCTGCTTCCGCGGCTGCTTTCTTGGTCTTCATGCCCTGTTCCATATAGGAACGGGCCAGAGCCAGGGCGTCTTCTTCAGAAACAGCTTCCCCGCTCTTGTCATAGCCTTCTACGACAACAACCATTTCCCCTTTCAGGGTGGAGACCACTTCCAGAACTTCACTGATGGTTCCCCGCAGGAATTCTTCATGGAGCTTGGTCAGCTCTCTGGCCAGACAGATCCGTCTGTCTCCCAGCACTTCCAGCAGACTCTTCAGCATGGCTTCAATGCGGTGCGGTGCCTCATAGAAGATCAAGGTATAGGGGAAAGTCTTCAGCTCTTCCAGCTCCTGTTTTCTTCTGGATTCCTTGGCATCCAGAAATCCGTAATACAGATAATGTCTGGTATCCAGTCCGGAAGCCACCAGAGCATCCAGAGCGGCATTGGGACCGGACAAAGGAATCACCGCAAATCCTTTTTCCAGCACGGTTCTGACCAGACCGGCGCCCGGATCGGAGATCAGAGGATAGCCGGCATCGGAGATCACAGCCACTTTCTTTCCTTCTTCCAGAAGATTCAGGATGACGGGAATGGAAACCTGCTGATTGTGCTCATGATGAGAAACCAGAGGTTTGGAGATTCCCAGCAGCTTCAGCAGATTGCCGGAATTGCGGGTATCTTCACAGGAGATCACATCCACTTCATTGAGGATCTCTCTGGTGCGGTCGGAAACTTCTTTCAGGTTGCCGATGGGTGTGGGAACCAGAAAGAGGGCTGGAGCCTGTTCCTGTTCAAAGCTTTTCTGTCTGTTCATTTTCTTTTTTATCTTCTTCCGGTTTCTCTCTGTCGGGCCATACATCATCAAAGGGGACAAAGAGAACTTCTTCCTTGTTTTCCAGCTTAGCCTGTTTCTGGAGAATGTTCATGGAACTGACTCTGTATTTCTTTCCCTCATAAGTAATCTGGGAATTCAGTTTGGGCAGGCCGGCTTTCTGTCTGGTGTATTCATCATTTTCATAGCGCAGGCAGCACATCAGCTTGCCGCACTGACCGGAAAGCTTGGAAATATTCAGTGCCAGCATCTGGTTCTTAGCCATGTTGATGGAGACAGTGTCGAAATCAGTCATGAACCGGCTGCAGCAGCATTCCATGCCGCAGTTGCCGATGCCGCCCACCATTTTGGCCTTGTTGCGGGGACCCACCTGGCGCAGTTCAATGCGGCAGGACAGGCTGCCAGCCAGACTCTTAAGCAGCTGTCTGAAATCCACCCGGTCGTCACTGATGTAGGTGAAGATGACCTTGCTGCGATCCAAAGTGTATTCACAGGAAATCAGATGCATATCCAGCTTCAGATCTGCAATGGCATCCTGACAGATGGTCATGGCTTCCTTGGCCTTTTCCAGATTCTTTTCCCGGCGGTCCAGATCTTCCTGAGTAGCCTTGCGCAGCACAGGTTTCAGATCTCCCTTGACCTTGGAGCGGTCAAAGGGAATGGTCGGGGCAAAGACCCGGGCGATTTCCTGGCCGCGGACAGTTTTGACAACAACCTTGTCATCTGTTCGCAGCTCTTCATTGGATCCGAAGGTATACGCCTTCTTGGATTCATCAAACTGGATATAAACCAGCCAGGGATATTCTTCCGGATCGGCCGGGGCCTTGTCCGGGACATAGTTTGTTTTACTCATGTTTCTTCCTCTTGCTGCCCATTCGGGCATTTATCTTCAATGGAAGGCCGATATCTCCGTTCTTCCATATTCTTTCTGATTGGATTGTGCCTGAGTCTTCAGGCGTTTTTCATGCTCCAGTACAGTCCATCCAGCTGAAGAGCCGGATCAACAGGTCTGGGCATCCTGTCCATGACATCCAGCACCTTCAGGCGCAGTTTCAGGGACAGAGCCGGGTCAGTATGCAGGTCTTTCTTCAGCCAGTAGAGCAGCCAGTACAGAAACAGTTCCACATTCTGCTTGGTCATCTGGGCTGATTTGGGTGGCAGCACCTGCAGCTGCATATGCAGAATGGCACCATCTTCCCTGAAGTGATTCAGATAGTTTCTGGATTCCGTCTGCAGGGTGGCAAAGAACGGATCGATGATGGCGTCTTTGACACTGTCCAGAGAAAGACCGGACTGCGTCAGCATTTCGATCTGGTCTTCATCCTCCAGAACCGCCGCAAAGCGGGCTTTTCGGCTTTCCGCGCTGGGAGCCCGAAAGGGCACCAGCTGGCAGCGGGACTGAATGGTATCCAGCACCTTGGCCATATCATCGGCAATGAGAATGCCGACGATGCCTTCATGGGGTTCTTCCAGAAATTTCAGCAGAGCATTGGAAGCCGTGGCTGTTGCCTTATCATACTGTTCCAGAATATAGACCTGATGATCTCCCTTCTCCCGGCCTGCCGTTTCAAAGGAGGACTGCAGAGAAGCAATGGTCTGCTTGCGGATCATGAAGCTGCGGTCACTGCCAGATGGTTTCCATTCTCCTTCCGGACTGTTCCAGAAGGCGGCAATTTCCTTTTTCTTGAATCCTTCATCACTGCGTCTGCTGCCGGGATGAGCCCAGAAGAAGTCGACGTTTTCTTCATCTGCCACCCTCTTGCAGGCAATGCATTCCTGACAGGCCAGCCCATCCTCATCGGGATGTTCACAGAACAGAGACTGGGCAAACAGCAGAGCCGCTTCACTTTTGATCTCTCCTCTGGGGCCGCTGAACAGGTAGGCATGGGACAGCTTGCCGTTTTTCAGGGCATTGCTTAAAGTCCGGAAGGCTACAGGCTGGGAGAGTTTGAAGTCTTCCTTATTAATCATGACGGACCTTTTCAAGAGGTTTCTGCAGAGCCTGCAGACACAGGTTCAGCACCTCTTCGGGCGTGCCGGAAGCATCAATGCGGATAAAGCGCTGGGGATCTCTCTGAACCGCCTTTTCAAATCCGTCTCTGACCCGTTCATGAAACGCTTCTGATTCGGCATCCAGCCGGTTGAGATCCCCTCTGGACAGCATCCGTTTTCTGGATGTTTCCAGATCAGTGGACAGAAACAGGGTCAGATCCGGCCAGAGGCCTTCCACCGCAATCTCGTTGAGACTGGCGATGCGCTCCATCCCCAGATTTCTGCCTTCTCCCTGATAGGCCAGGGAAGAATCGATGTACCGGTCGCACAGAACCACTTTTCCAGCCTGCAGAGCCGGAATCACCACATCGCTGAGATGCTGCCGGCGGGCTGCCGCATAAAGAATGGCTTCTGTCAGAGGATCCATGTCCGTATTGGCCGGATTGAGCAGAACCTCCCGGATCTGCTCGGCAATGGACGATCCGCCAGGTTCTCTGGTCAGGATTACATCCACCCCCTGTGCTTTCAGAGCCTGTTCCAGCCCTTTGGCAGCGGTGGTTTTGCCTGCCCCGTCATTTCCCTCGATGGTAATAAAGATACCGGGATATCTGTTCGACATGATCCATCATCCTTTCATGGCCAGTTTTTCCATCTTCTCCTCATTATACAGTTACGGACAAGGGCAAAAAACAGAAAATTGCCCGCCCATTCCGGACTGAGAACAGGTCATTCCTCTTTGTATTTTCCAAATCGGCTATGATGTTATAAGGAATCATCTATAGCGGAAAGGCTGGTGTTACTATGTGTGGTCGTTTTCTCATCAATGAAGAAGCTCTGGATGCAGCATCCTCTTTTGCGAAGCTGCCTGCCTGGGAGCAGCTGACTCTGCATCTGGGGATGATTTACCCTTCCCAGGAATCTCTGGTGCTGAAGAATACCCCCTCTGGCATCACAGGAGAACTGCTTCCCTTTGGCGTGCAGCCGGAGTTTTTAAAACAAAGGCTCATTAACGCCAGAGCCGAAACGGTGTTCTCCAAACCCATGTTCCGTAGGGCTGTAAAAAACGACCGATGTGTGGTGGTCTGCTGCGGTTTCTATGAATGGGATGCCGACAAGACCATGATTTATTTCAATGAATCCCAGACTCCGGCTCTGTATCTGGCCGGACTGATTCTGGATGACGGCTTTGTCATTCTGACCACAGCAGCCAATGCCTCCATGGCTCCTTTCCACCACCGCATGCCTCTGATTCTCAATCAGGAGCAGGCCATGGCCTGGATGACCGAGCCTGAACAGGCACAGAATCTGACGAAACTTGTGCCGCCGGCACTGAATCATTTTGCTGCAAAAAGACAGAACACTCTGTTTTGAAAGCTGATTCCTTTGTTCTCACAGATTCTCTCCGCATTTCTGTGATATTTTTACGTGTAGCTGATTTTGAAATGGCCTTTCGGCTGTTTCTTTGACAGGAGATGAAGGATATGAATACCAGACTGATCAGAAAACTGCAGTCTCTGGACGGCGTCAAACTGGTTGCCGTCACCAAGAAGCATACCAAGGAAGAAATTGATGAGCTCCATGCTCTGGGACTGGACACCTTTGGTGAAAACCGGGTCCAGGAATTTCTTGAAAAATATGACCCTGCCTATCACTGGCATATCATCGGCCACCTGCAGACCAACAAGGTGAAATACCTCATGGGAAAAGTCGATCTCATTGAGAGCGTGGATTCTCTGAAACTGGCTCAGGAGATTGAAAAGCAGGCTGCCAAAGCCGGTATTGTCCAGAACATTCTGGTGGAAATCCATATTTCCAAAACCGACGAAAATAAAACAGGCCTTCCTGTAGAAGACCTGCCCAGACTGCTGGAAGAAATTTCCAGAATGCCCCACCTCTGTCTGAAGGGACTGATGTGCATCGCCTCCCTGACCGATGACAGAGAACGCAATGCAGAAGAGTTCGATGAAATGAAGTCTCTTTTTGATCACTACAAAACCATCTATCCCACCATGGATACTCTGAGCATGGGCATGTCTGCGGACTGGGAAACGGCCGTAGCCCATGGTTCCAACCAGATTCGGGTCGGAAGCGCATTATTTGCCTCTGAAGAGGACTAAATCCTCCCAATTTTCCCGATTGGATCGACAGATTCTGTCAGAATACCGTATAATTCTGATAATTTGTTATAGTAAAATAGTTTTTAATGCACATAAAAGGAGACTCGAATGGCAGATTCACCAAACAGCAAGAGCGTCAAACCGCAGTCCCAGATAAAAAAGAAAAAGAAGAGAAGGCTGCGCAAACCCGTCAAAGTGGTCCTGGTCATTCTTGGCCTGCTGCTCTGCGTCTTACTGATCAGGGGCATCACTTCCCTGTTCTCCTCTTCTTCCGGGGACAACCCGGGCAAGGACAAGGATCCCACCACTGAAAACAACAACGGGAACAACGGCTCCGATCCCGCCACCGAGAAAGATCTGCAGAAGCTGCTGGGCTATACCGTTTATCCCGATAACGGCCAGACCGTGGCCACCGTCCTCATTGACGCCGGTCATGGTGCATCCGATGGAGGCAACCTGACAGAAACCAATGATCCGGACAATCCCGTTCTGGAAAAGGACATCAACCTGAAGGCGGCTCTGCTGCTCAAGGAAGCTTTCCAGGAGATCAACCCCCAGATCAAGGTGGAAATGACCAGAACCAGCGACAAAACAGACTGGGACAACAGTGACGGCGATGAAATCAAGGATCTGGACAACCGCATTGATCTGATCAAGAAATACAACGCCGACTACTTTATTTCCCTGCACTGCAACACCTACGACACTCCCGATGTCTATGGCTATGACATGTACATCCGTCCGGATGATCCCGCCAGCAAAGCCATTGCTCAGGGTATTGCCGATGATTTTGAAAAAATTGACTGGAGTCAGTTCCGTTCCATCACCGATACGGACCACTTCCCCCTGCACGTGGTGGAACTGGCCAGCGCGCCCTCCATTCTTCTGGAAATGGGCTTCATGTCCAATCCCGATGAACTGAAGTCTCTGCAGGATGAAAACAATCTGAAGGAAATGATGACCTGCGCGGCTGCTGCCTATTCGCAGTACATCATGGCTCATCCTGAAGGACCGGAAAAAGCACCGGAAACCAAAGATAAAGACAAGGATGGCGAAGAAAACCAGAGTGAAGAAGAAAAGAACACCACCGGTTTTGTTCTTCCTTCTCTGATGAAGAACAAATTCTCCCCTTCCCTGCTCTGATCTCTTCCATCCACTCAATCGACAGCACAACTCCCCGGATTTCCATATTCCCATGGATGTCCGGGGAGTTTTTCGAATGGACAGAAACAGAAAAGCCTCTCCGTTTGGAGAGACTTGACTGAAGTATGTTCGATTGTTGATTTATCTGTTCTGCAGGAACAGGCAGATCGTACCGGTAATCGCCGCAATATCAGCCACCAGAGTGTTGACCAGAGCGATGACAAACCAGCTGGTGCCAAAGATATTGCCATAAATCTTCTGAGGAGATGCAACGCCGGAAAGCTGAGCTTCCATAACAAAGGCACAGATCAGAATCAGAGCCCATCCGACAAGCAGCAGCACCATCTGGACCACTTTGCCTGTCTTATCCAGAGCCATGAGGACACAGGCTGTCACCATCAGGGCAAAGCCGATCATCAGAATCACCAGACAGATGATGTAGAGCGTCTGGATGTTCTCAAAGCCAATCAGCCAGCCTCCAAAGGGAGCAGCCGCTACCATGAAGCCATAATAAATGGCGTAAATCAGCAGAACAGCTGCGAAGACCCAGGACAGAATTTTAAACCAGGAGGAATAGCCTGTCTTGTGCGGTTTGAAGCCGCCTGGCTGAGCGCCGTATCCGCCGCCATAGCCGCCGTTATAACCACCGCCGTAGCCTCCCTGGGGCTGTCCGCCGCCGTAACCGCCCTGACCATTATTGAATCCGCCTGCTCCGGCGCCAACATTGACGGGTGTTCCGCATGCCGGACAGGTGCTTGCTCCATTGGGAATTGGAGTGTTACATACTGGACAGTTCAAAAGAATCATTCCTTTCTTCTCCCGCAAGGGAGTCTCATAGGGAAAGGATAACAATGAGCTTTGCCCCTAACAATGTAGTTATTTATGAATCGTGACAAACAATCATGAAAGTAGCCTGCTTCATCGAAATTTGTCTGCAGGCCGCCTGATCCTTTGAAGACGAAAAAAAGGAGAAAACAGACCGGAATGGATGTTTTCTCCTTCATTTTGTCGACTGGAAAGACCTAGCTTTCTTTTCTTTTGGTGAGTTCGCTGAACGCATCGTCCAGAGACTTCTGATCTACGCTGGGAGCAGTTTCCTTTTCAGGTTCTGCTTCCTGGGGAATTTCAGGCATGACCACTTCCGGTGCATTAGGATCGGTAATGGTGCCGTAGTTCATGAGATTGGTGATCTCTTCGTTGGTCAGAGTTTCGTGTTCGTACAGATTTTCAGCAATCAGATCCAGCAGATCACGGTTTTCTGTCAGGATTCGTTTGCACTCGTCATGACAGGTATCCACGATGTGGCGGACTTCCTTGTCGATTTCACTGGCGATACCGGCAGAATAGTCAGATCCCTTGGTATAGTCTCTGCCCAGGAACACATTGCCCTGAGGATCGGCATACTGAATGGGACCCAGACTGGACATACCGTAGACACGAACCATGTTCTTGGCGATATTGGTCAGCTTCTCGATGTCGTTGACCGCACCGGCAGAAATTTCACCGAAGACCAGTTCTTCTGCTGTGCGTCCGCCCAGCAGGCCGGTGATCTGTGCGATGAGTTCGCTCTTGCGGTGGAAGTACTTTTCTTCTCTGGGAGTCATCAGGTTGTAACCGCCGGCTTCCCCGCGGGGAATGATGGTGACTTTCTGCACAATGTCAGCATTGTCCAGTTTCAGACCGATGACCGCATGGCCAGCTTCATGATAGCTGACCAGACGCTTGTCGTCTTCCGTGTATTTCTTGGATTTCTTGGCGGGTCCCATCATAACGCGGTCGATGGCCTCATCCAGATCATCCTGGGTAATCACTTTTTCCTTGTTGCGGACAGCCAGAATGGCTCCTTCATTGAGGACGTTGGCCAGATCCGCACCGGAGAATCCGGGGGTTCTCTTCGCCAGGCCTTCCAGAGTCACACCGGGAGCCAGAGGTTTGTTTCTGGCATGAACAGCCAGAATTTCCTGTCTGCCTTTGACGTCAGGCAGGCTGACGGTGATGTTTCTGTCGAAACGGCCGGAACGCATCAGCGCAGGGTCCAGAACGTCAGGACGGTTGGTAGCCGCGATGACAACGATACCGTTGTTGTCGGACATACCATCCATTTCCACCAGCAGCTGGTTCAGGGTCTGTTCACGTTCATCGTTTCCACCGCCCATACCGGCGCCGCGCTGGCGGCCGACGGCATCGATTTCATCGATGAACAGAATGCAGGGCGCATTTTTCTGGGCATTGCGGAACATGTCACGCACACGGCTGGCACCGGTGCCGACAAACATTTCTACAAAGTCGGAACCGGAAATGGAAAAGAACGGTACGTTGGCTTCACCGGCTACGGCCTTGGCCAGCAGGGTTTTACCAGTTCCGGGAGGGCCCACCATAAGCACGCCCTTGGGAATGTGGGCACCCATGTCGGTAAATTTCTGCGGAGCCCGCAGATAGTCGATGATTTCGCGGACTTCTTCTTTCTCTTCATCGCATCCGGCCACATCCTTGAAGCGGACGGGAACGTTGCTTTCCATGCGGGCCTTGGACTTGGAGAACTCGAAAGCCTTATTATTGCCTCCCTGTCCCCCCGCTCTTGAAAAAAGGAAGTAGAAGGCGCCGATCAGCAGAGCCAGCGGAATAATCTGCACCAGCAGACTCATCCACAGGTTACCTGCAGAGGGATCGCTGACGTTGACGGTGCCGCCGTCTTTTTCAACGGTATCCGTAATCCATTCCAGATTCTGATCCGTATTGGGAACCATTACGTTGTATCTGTAGCTTTTTCCCTTTTCTTCGTAAACTCCATCCACCTTGATCACAGTGCTGCCGATATCCAGATCGGCATTCTTGAAGGTCACTGAATCAGCAATGTTCTGGAATTCGGTATAGTTCATACCTTTCACATTTCCCTGGAAGTAGAACGAAACCAGGGCAATGAGGATGGTGATGATGAAAATGGTTGGCAGATAACTCAGCCACTTTTTCATGAATTTCCTCCTTCAGCACTCAGTCGTAGATTTCGTGTTTCAGCACTCCGATATAAGGCAGGTTGCGGTATTTCTGGTTGTAGTCCAGACCATAGCCGACAACAAATTCGTTGGGCACGGTAAAACCGACATAGTCAGCCTGAATGTCCACAATGCGGCGTTCCGGCTTGTCCAGCAGGGCAACGACTTTGACATCAGAAGCACCCTTGTTGAAGAACAGTTTCTTGACTTCCTTCAGGGTTCTTCCGGTATCCACGATGTCCTCTACAATCAGGACATGCTTGCTGCGGCTGGAAAGGTCCATATCCTTATCGATTTTCACATCTCCAATGGACTCGGTGCCTGCATAGGAGCTGACAGACATGAAGTCAATTTCGATGGGCTGTGTGAAGTATTTAATCAGTTCGGCCATGAAGGGAACGCTTCCCTTGAGCAGTCCTACAACAATGGGCATTGTTCCTTCTGCTGCATAGTCTGCTTCAATTTCATGTGCCAGTTCCTGGCATCTTTTTTCGATTTCGTCTTCGGCAATGAGAACGCGATCGATATCATCACTGATAGTTTTGCTCATATTGCTTTCTCCTGTTTGAATCTCCGACTTTTCGTCGTCTGTTTTCCAGTGTACCATACCAAAAATCCGATTGTCTTGCTTTATTTCAAGGGATATGCTCTCCGGAAAAACGTGGCAGACCACGAAAGCGGTGTTTCTTTCCTGTAACTGATGGTTACGTGCTTATTATCCATCCACTCGTTCTCACTCCGGAGCGGTGTGCATTCCATTGTTTTCTTCTGTCTCGAAATCCAGACAGAATCCTGTTCCGTTTTCAAAATGGTTTACATCACAGCCCAGTGTAGAGGCAAAAATAATCGTCTTCCGGGCGTTTTCCAGCACCAGGCACTGCTTTCTCTGCACCCGGTTCATGCGCCGGTCAATAAAATGACGCTGCAGCTTCTTGGTGCCATAGCGCAGTTTCAGAGTATCCGATGGTCTGGCTGTGCGAAGAGTCAGCGGAAAATCCTCCGGCTGCAGCCAGATACAGTCAATGAGAGGATCTTTCTCTTCCTTATATTTAAGAAAAACCTCCCGGGATCCCCGGTGTTCAATCCCCTGTTTCAAAACATCCAGGGATCCAAAGCGCACCAGAACTTCTTCCGGTTCCCTGTCCAGAGTCAGTCTGTTTCCATAGCGCTCCAGAATCCAGATCTGCCCCTCTTCATCGGGCATGCGGAAATGACAGGGGGAATTTCTCAGCTGACTGACCATTTCTCTGGCTCTTCTGGCTGACAGATGTCTGCCCGTCTGTCTGGAAATCAGATCATCCAGAATAAACCAGGCATCTTCTTCCTGCAGAAGATCCATGTAACTGCAGGACTTTTTGGGATCGGAGCTTTGTCTGCAGGCTTCCAGGACGGCTTTGGCCCTCTTTCTTCTTTCCTGCAGGGCTTCGTTGTCCTGTCTGATCTGCCTGATCAGTTCTTCCTTGTCCTCTACAGTCATTTCATCCACCTGGCCATGCCGGATCTGGTTGCGGCGGTAATGATCGGACAGGTTGGATTCATCCAGTCCCCACGCAATCCCGTGGTCCTGGCACCAGGCTTCTGCTTCTTTCTTGGTCAGATCCAGAATAGGTCTGACAATAGTGAGGTTTTTGCGTCTGCTCTCTTTTGGCAGCCCATAGCAGACAGGCAGCAGGCCCCGTTCCTTCTGCATGAGCCAGGTTTCAATGCAGTCATCTTTCTGATGACCAATATAGAGAGTGGAGCAGTCATATTTTCCGGCCAGTTCTTCAAAGAAGGCATAGCGCACCACTCTGGCCCAGTTCTGAAAGTTGCCATCTTCCGGTTGATGCTGAACATCCCGCTTTTCAAAAATCAGCCCGTTCTTTTCGCAGAAAGCCCGGACCAGTTCTTCATCCCGCAAGGCTGTGGGTCTGGCATGGTAATTGACATGGGCCACCACCGGTCTGATGCCCTGTTCTAACAGCATTCCCAGCATGGCCATGGAATCGGGTCCGCCGCTGACGGCCGCAATGCCTTCTGTTTTCTCCTGCTCCTTTGTCATACTCATTTCTCCTTCCAGAACTTCTGATGCAAAAACAGCAGACCGAAGCCTGCTGCATTTCTTCATTTCCATTGGATTTCTATTTTTATTCTCTGCACTTAAAGAGGCTTGAACGTCAGCTGTCTTCTGGAGGGAATCAGCACGTCTCCCTTTTCCACGCATTTCATGCCCAGATCGTGGCTCAGCAGATAACTCAGACCAAAACACCTGGACAGGCCGCCGCTGAGAATCATGGGCTGTCTGCCTGCTTTTTCCGCTGCTTCCACACTGACTCTGGCCAGAATGCTGCGGGCGGCTTCTACAATGGCTTCTTCCGTTTTTCGAATGGAGGGCCACAGTTCAAAAGCTGAAAACTCGATGCGGACAAAATGGGAATGCCGGTCCATGCCAAGGCAGGACAGAATGGGGTTGCGGTTGTTTTGAAAGGCATTGGAAGCCGCTTCCCGCAGACTGGCTGCATCTTCCAGGGAAATCATGGTGCGATACTTCCGGGCGATGTATTCGGTAATGTCCTGATCCATCTGCTCGCCGCAGCAGTCAAAGTTCTCGGCTGCAATGATCGTGTCTCTGGAAAACAGGCCGATTCTCGTACAGGAGTGGCCGGCATGAATATGCAGCTGAAAATCACCGGTTTCCAGAAACAGCACATCCTGGAGGGCCATTTTGCCAAAGCCCAGATCCCGGCAGATGGTCTGCCACTGGTTCTGCTGCTTTGCATCGGGAAGACCGTTGAGCAGCACCACGGCAGAGGGTTTGAGCACGGCCTTGTCCAGGCCCAGCCGTTCCAGATCCAGTTCCAGAAGCGGTTTGGGGCTCCAGATGATGCCGTTTTTATCCATGCAGTGCCGCAGTTTGCAGTTCATATGATTCCAGGACTGCAGAATGGCTTCTTCTGCCAGGTAGACCTGGTCTGCCGTTTTCAGCAGACAGCCCCGTTCCTTTTCTGTTTTTCTGCCCCCTTCTGCAGAGACCCGGATCCATCTGGCTCCCGGATCGATGACAGCAATCTTTTCAAACATGCCTTAGAGCCCGTTCATGTAGGTGAGGCTCATGATGGCTTCCGTCGACAGGTAAGCCAGCACCAGGCAGAGCAGAAACAGAAGCATTCTGACTTTTCCCGGATTGCTCACATGACAGAAGGTTTCAAACTTCACCGAACTCAGGGCGTAAAAGGAGGCAAAAAAGCAGACGGCAAAACACAGGAGTCTGACTACTGCATACATGGAAAACATGGTTGTTCCTCCTTTTCCGCTTGAAAAAGAATACCGGGTGAAAACCCGGTAAACAGCTTTTCGATTCAGCTGATGATTCAGCCGATGTAGGTCAGCCGCACAAAGGGATAGCGGTCTGACAGTTTTCGGCAGGCTTCTTCCATGACTTCTTCATCCACGCTGAAGCCCATCATGGTGCTTCCGGATCCGGTCATCATGACCCGGACGATGCCTGCGTCATTGAGTTCATCTCTTATACATCGTAATACAGGAGCAAGCTGGCACGCAACGGGCTCCAGCGCATTGTCCATGGTCTGATACAGCAGGCCCAGGTCTTCCTTGGCCAGGGCATCCTGCACAATATCAATATCCAGAGGCTTGCGTTTCATGGCATCACAGGCTTTAAAGCATTCCGGTGTGGAAATGCCCACATCGGGTTTGACCAGCAGAACGGGAATGGTCCAGTCCATTTCAATGGGCGAGACAATTTCACCGGTGCCTCTGACTCGGGCGGGCCGGTCATACAGGCAGAACGGCACATCGGCCCCAATCTGTGCGCCCAGAGCCACGAGCTCTTCCAGGCTCAGATTCAGATGTTCCAGATCATTGACTGCCTTCAGCAGAGCAGCGGCATCGGCACTGGCTCCCCCTAGACCTGCCTGGGAAGGAATGCCTTTGTGGAGCACCACCCGGTATTCATTTTTTAAAGGATAGCGTTCCTTAAGCAGATCCAGGGTGCGGGAAAGGGTGTTGTTTTCCGGGAGCACTTCATCATCACAGAGGATTTCCTGCTTTCTGGCCGGTTCAATGTCCAGCTCGTCATACAGAGCACAGGGGGCCATGATCATGTCCAGATCGTGGTAGCCGTCTTCCCTTTTCTTCAGCACATCCAGGGCCAGATTGACCTTGGCACGGGCTTTAACTTTCATAATTCACCTCATATAACCGGATGAAATCCTCCAGGCTCAGCTGCTGAGCCCGCAGAGCAGGATCAAAACCGGCTTTTTTCAGCATTTCTGCTGCCTTTTCCTTGTCATCCAGCCAGACTCCCAGATTGTTCAGCAGAGTCTTGCGCCGCTGAACAAAGCAGGCCTTCACCATTTCGATGAACTTTTCTTCATCCCGGATGGGGCGGTCGTTTTTGAAGGTAAACTGCAGCACACTGCTGCCCACATTGGGGGAAGGCCAGAAGACGTTGCGGTTAACGTCCATGACCTTTCGGATGTTGGTGCGGTACTGGGTGATCACCGACAGAGCGTTGTATTCCTTTTCGTTGGGTTTCGCCGCAAAGCGGTCAGCCACTTCCCGCTGCATCATAACGGTGATGGCCTCAATGGGATACTTCGCTTCAAAGAGCTTGAAGAGAATGGGTGTGGTGATGTAGTAGGGCAGGTTGGAAGCAAACCGGACGGTTTTTCCCTGTTCCTGCAGATCCTTCAGCAGGGCGTTGACATCAGTCTCCAGAAAATCCTGGAGCACCACAGTGAGATTGTCCTTACCGATTTCCGTTTTCAGAATGTCCGGAAAGCGGGGGTCGATTTCATAGGCGATGACTTCCGGGGAATATTCGCACAGATACTGGGTCAGCGCCCCGATGCCCGGACCGATTTCCACTACAACACTGTTCTCTCCGCCGCAGGCGGCTTTGGCGATCTTGTCTACCACGCCGGGCTCCACAATGAAGTTCTGGCCAAAGCTCTTTTTGGTCTGTGCGTTGTATTTTTCCTGTATTTCTCTGGTTCTTTTCTTAGTCGCGATTGGTGTATCCATGAAGAACCTCCTCAATCTGCTCTCTGGTAATGCCCATCTGGTTCAGCCTCTTGAAGCAGGTTTTGCCATTGCAGGGGCCGATGTGAAAGGCCGAGCAGACAAAATGCCTTCTGTTCGCATCTCCCACCAGGCCGAAGTTCAGATAGTCTTCGTGGGAAAGACTTTCCCTTCTCTCATCAAAGACCACCACATGGCTCAGGGCTTCTTCCAGATCTTTCTGGCTGGCATGTTCCACCCCCACCTTTTTGGTGGTTCTGGCTTTTTTCTTGTCGATAAAAACGTGGGAAATACCCGGAATGTGCTTCTGGGAAATGCGGCGTCTGATGTATTCCCCCGGAGAATCCGGATCGGTGAACACAATGACGCCTCTGGTGGTGGCTGCTGCTTCAATGCGCTCCAGGGTGGATTTGTCCACCCGGTTGCCGCCGGTTTCGATGGTATCGCAGTCAAAAAACTGCTTCAGTCTTGCGGTGTCGTTCTTGCCTTCCACCACAATCAGCTGCTGGATGTGTTTCATGCCATGTTGTCCTCATAGGTGAAGCCTCTGCCGCGGACTTCGTGTACGTCACTGACAATAATAAAGGCTTCGGGGTCGATTTTGGCCAGCTCGGCAGCGGTTTTTGCATACTGTCTGTCGGTGATGACACACATGACCACCGGCTTCTTTTCCCGGGTCCAGCCGCCTTCGCCATCCAGCAGGGTGACCCCGCGGTCCACATCCGTCTGCAGGAATTTGACGATTTCTTCCCACTTCTCGGAAATGATCATCACATTCTTGGCAGACTGGCTGCCCATGGTCATGGTCCAGTTGATGGCATAGCTGGATGCAAAGACGGCGATGATGCCGGTGAGCACGCTGTTGATGCCATAGGTATAAAGACCAAGAAGAATGGTCAGGGTATCCACGATCATGACGCACAGAGACTGGGACAGATGAGAATACTTGTGCAGAATCAGCGCCGGAATATCCATGCCGCCGGTGCTCCCGTTGACCCGGAACACCAGGCCCAGGCCCACGCCGACCAGAAGACCGGAATAGATGGCCGCCAGCATGGGTTCCACACTCTGCAGGGGGGCAGTGTCCAGCAGACTCAGTCCGGAAACGAACAGGGGGTAGATGATGGTGGACAGCACGCAGGAGATGGCAAATTTCTTTCCCAGAAAAATCCATCCTACAAAAAACAGGGCCACGGTGAGGATATTGATCAGCGTGACTTCCGAAATGGGGACAAAGGGTTTCAAAGCGATGGCCAGGGTGGCAACACCGCCGGAAAGGATATGGTTGGGGAGAATAAAGAAAACAACGCCGCAGGCCACCAGGAAGTTGCCTGCAATAATATAAAGAATTGTTTTTCCATGGTTCTTGACAAAATTTTTCACGTAAAGCCTCCAGTTTCTGCCATGAACAAAGAACGTTCACAAAAATTATACATCAGAGAACCCCGGCGCCCAGACCATCAGACCGTCCGGGGCGGCCAGGCCTGATGCCAGATGGTCCTTCCCGGTCCATTCCGGGACGAAAGCGCTCTTCTCTGCCATAATCAGGATGAAGCCCTGCAAGCAGAAAGGAGAAACTCACCATGACCCCTCATAATGCTGCTGCAAAAGAAGACATCGCCCCCTTTGTCCTGATGCCCGGCGATCCGCTGCGCGCCAAATACATTGCCGAAAAATGGCTGGACAACCCCCGCCTGGTCAACAGCGTCCGCGGCATGCTGGCGTATACCGGCACCTGGAAGGGATTTCCCATTACCGTCATGGGCAGCGGCATGGGTATGCCCAGCATGGGAATCTATTCCTGGGAACTCTTTGACACCTATGGTGTCAAAGCCATTCTGCGCATAGGCTCCTGCGGCGCCTATGCGGATGACCTGCATGTCTTTGATGTGCTGGCAGCCAGTGACTGCTGGAGCAGCACCAGCTATGGAAAACAGCAGAACCAGGATCCCTCGGATGTAAAGACCCCCAGCTCCTCTCTGCAGAAGATCCTGCTGGAGACCGCTGCTGCTCATCACATTCCTCTGCAGGAAAGACGGATTCACTCATCCGATGTGTTCTATCATGCTGACAACACCGATGCCGATCTGGCAAAGGATAAAGGCTGTGCTGCCGTGGAGATGGAAAGCTTTGCCCTGTTTCACAATGCACAGGTACTGGGCAGGGAAGCCGCCTGTCTTTTAACGGTGTCCGATTCCTTCGTCTATCCCGAAGAAAGCGCTACGGCCCAGGAGCGGGAGAAATCATTTGACAACATGATCACTCTTGCATTAGAATCTTTTGCGGTCTGGAACGCAGACCGATAAAAGGAACAAAATTTGGCTGAATGTAATCCTTTACTCTACCTTTTTGAAGGAGTAAGTCTATGAAACCAATGAACGAATATAACACTGTGCCTGCTGAAGCAGGCAGTTTTTATGAAACCCATTCTGCAGCCGAAGTGCAGCACAGCGACGTGCTGATCATCGGTGCCGGCCCCGGCGGCATCTTTGCTTCCTGGGAACTGGCCAAGGGCAATCCGGATCTGAAAATCACCGTTCTGGAAAAGGGAACTGCCCTCAATAAAAGAAAGTGTCCCATCAACGGCACCACCGTGCCTTCCTGCATCCACTGCCCGTCCTGCTCCATCATGAACGGCTTTGGAGGCGCCGGCGCCTTCAGTGACGGCAAGTACAACATCACCAATGAATTTGGCGGCACCCTCTACGAACACGTGGGAGAAAAGGAAGCCATCGACCTCATGGAATACGTGGATGAAATCAACTGCGCCATGGGTGGTGCGTCCACCAGACTGTATGACAACAACGATCCCACCATCAGCCGCAAGTGCCTGCAGCACGACCTGCATCTGCTCAAGGCCAAGGTCAGACATCTGGGCACCGACGTCAACTACATCGTGCTGGAAAACCTCTACAACGCTTTAAAGGACAAAGTGGACTTTCGCTTTGGCACCAGTGCCAGCCGCGTTCTCCAGAAAGATGGTCAGTTTGTGGTCACCACCGAAAACGGAGAAATTCATCAGGCGCCCCTGTGCATCATTTCCACCGGCCGATCCGGCAGCCACTGGATGGAAGGCATCTGCCAGGATCTGAACCTGCCCACCCAGAGAGACCGCATCGACATCGGCGTCCGGGTGGAAGTGCCCTTTGAAACCTTCTCGGAAATGACCGATTCCCTGTATGAATCCAAAATCGTCTACCGCTCCAAGAAGTACCAGGACCGCATCCGCACCTTCTGCATGAATCCTCATGGCGTGGTGGTCTCCGAAAACACCAACGGCATCGTCACCGTCAACGGCCATTCCTATGAAGATCCGGCCCGGTTCACCAACAACACCAACTTTGCGCTGCTCGTCAGCAATCACTTCACGGAACCCTTCCATCAGTCCAACCAGTACGGCGAGTCCATTGCCAGACTCTCCAACATGCTGGGCGGCGGCGTCATCGTCCAGCGGTTTGGCGACCTGATCCGCGGACAGCGCTCCACCCCGGACCGCATTGCTTCCGGCTTTCTCAAGCCGACCCTGAAAGCCACACCCGGCGACCTGTCTCTGGTCATCCCCAAAAGACAGCTGGATGACATCATCGAAATGATCTACGCCCTGGACAAGGTGTGTCCTTCCACAGCCAGTGATGACACCCTGCTCTATGGTGTGGAAGTCAAGTTCTACAACATGCAGGTGGAAGTGGACGAAAACCTGGAAACCCGCATTCCCGGACTGTATGTCATCGGAGACTGCTCCGGTGTCACCCACTCCCTTTCCCATGCCTCTGCCTCCGGCGTCCATGCCGCCAGAGCCATTCTGAACAAAACAGCTCAGTAAGATCCGCTTTACTGTTTCAGACAGGAAACATTCGTTTCCTGTCTGTTTTTCTTATTGGGCCCTCATGCCCCGGTTCATGGCACAATAGAAAGTACAGGACAACAGCGAAAAGAAGCAGCGTGTTTCCGCAAATGGGCTGATGGATGCTTTCCCTGCTTTTTTGTCCGTTCATCTGATTTTCAGATGCCCTGATTCTGTGAAATCAGATGTTTTCAGGGGATTTTCCCTCTTCTTTTCGCTCTGGTTCTGCTCTGCCTGGAGAAACAGGTACGTTTTACTGGAAGAAGATCTTTTCTTCTCCTTTTGAAAGGAGCCCTGACCCATGAAAAAAATTGACCGGCAGCTCATCATCGCCCCGGGCCGGCTGCATCTGCCTCTCTATGACGAAATCATCGAGCAGAGCGGCGGCGGCCTGTTCACCGATGTGGTGACCCTGGACACCTGGATTTCCAGACATCTGAAAACCCCGTCCCTGCCCCGAATTGCTCTGCTCTACCAGTACCGCAACGCCCTGCAGGATCTGCCTGCAGACAATGACTACTACGCGTCCCGTGAGGACTATGACTTTCTCAACGCCCTGCTTTCCTTCATGGAAACCGTCAAACTGCATCAGATCCACACCTTTCCCGATCAGACCAAGAAGGAAAAGGATCTCAAAGCCATCATCGACCGGCTGCAGGCCGTGGATCTCTGGCAGCAGGAAGCCGCCAGCCTGAATCTGGCCGACGCCGAAAAGACCGGCATCCTGCGCACCGGCTATGCCTGGGATCAGAAATGGTGGATCGACACCCTACTGGCTCATGGTGCGAAGTGGATCGGGGACAAACCTGCTCCCACGCCCCAGCGCTATTACTGGGCGGCCGCCAATATCCGCAAGGCCATGGAGCTGGCTGCCGACACCATCGTGGAAGAAAACATGGATGCCAGCCAGGTTTATATCGCCCTGAGCAGTCCTGCCGATCAGCAGATTCTGGCTCAGATTTTTGCCACCCGGAACATTCCCGTCACCTTCCTGCACCAGTCGGGCTCCACACCCGTGCTCCGGCAGTGGCAGGCGGCCATTTCCTGGATGGAAAACAAGACCCCGGAAAACCTGGATCTGCTGCTGCGCACCCTCTATCCCAGAGGATCTGCCAGCCTGCGGGAATACCAGCGGCTTTTCCCCGAGGGCAGTGATCTCAAGCATCTGGAATATGAAGCCAATCCCGTGCTTTCCCCTCAGGAGTTCGAACGCCTGCGCTCCATGGAAATTCAGGCGGACACCTGGAAGGAAACCCTGGAAAATCTGAAAACCTGGGACTACAGCTCCTTTGCGGCAGCCGGATCTGCCATTCAGACCCAGATTCCCACACCCACCAAGGAAGACATCAAAGCCTTTGAACAGGTAGCCAACACCTTTGCGGCCGCAGAAGACTACATCCACAGCAGCGAAGACCTCCATCTGCTGGCCGAAGAAATCAGACACATGAACCTGTCCCGTTCCCTGGATGAAATGGAAGGGGTGCTGGCGGGCTCTCTCAAGGAGATTTCTCCATTGCGCCCCATCGTTTTCTTCATCGGGCCTTCTTCTGTGAATTTCCCGGGCCAGGTGCTGCACAAGGGCATCTTTGATGAAGCCTATATGCGCCAGCTGGATCTGCCCGGACTGGATGAGCGCATGGAGGCCAACGAAGCCGAAGCCTTCAGTCTGCTCAGCCTCCCCCAGCAGCTCTATGTCATCACGGCCCAGTCCGACTATGAAGGCAACAGCATTGAACCCAGCCACGAACTGACCCAGTGGATGGGCACCATGCCTCTGTTCCGGCATGTGCCTGACACCTCCATTGTCCGCACGCCGGATTTCCGTCTTTCTGAAAAAGTCTCCCGGGATCTGTTTGCCCCCAATCAGGTGCTGCAGGTGCGACCGGGATCTCTGAAAACCTTCAACGACTGTCCTCTCAAGAACATGCTGCGATACAAGGCCAGACTGGAAGGACCCAGAATGCAGAAGGACGAGCTGACCATCAGCAGCGATGCTCTTTCTCTGATGATGAACGAAGCCAAGCTGCGCACCGACCGCAATTTCTGGGAACTTTCCGATGACCAGCTGCGCAGCCTGCTGGATGATTTCTTCGCCTTCCCCAACCGGGTGTTCCCCCATCAGAAAGCCCGACTGCTGGTGCTGCAGAAACAGTACGAAGCCAAGCTGCTGGAGACGGCAGCCCTGCTTCGCACCGCTGCCAGCCAGCTCAAAAGCCGCCTGGTGCCCGGGGACTATCATCTGAATCTGTCTGAAAACCTCGATCAGATGCACATTGAAGTCACCGGTGAGCTCTCTCCCTGGAAAAGAGACTCCATCACTCTGAACCTTCTGCCCGAGCACGTGGATCCCGCCCTGCCTTCCCAGGACAGCCTCTATGGCACTCTGCAGGTCTCCACCCGCATCAAGCCCGTGGAAGAAGAAGCCGCCCGCATTCTGTACGGCAGAGGCAAGTCCCCCATGACCCGGGTCGTCAGCAACCAGAAACAGTGGGACCAGGCGTTCTTTGAAGAAAGCTTCAAGGAAGCCTTCATTGCCCAGAACCTGCCCGAAGGTGCCAGGGAAACTCTGTTTTCCGAAGCCACAAAGAAACCCACCTATGAAAAGGCTCAGGAAGACCTGCTGAGCACGGCGCAGACCATGGCCCAGGATGTGGCTTCCGGCAACTGCGAACCCGTGCATGCTCCCGATGCCTGCAAGTTCTGCCCCTACTCATCCATCTGCCGCAACGGCGCCAGAGAGAAAGGAAAGGAATAGTCATGGAATTTTCACCTGTACAGCAGAAAATCATCAACACCCGCGATGTGAACCTGACCGTTTCCGCCTCGGCAGGCTCCGGTAAAACCGCCGTTCTGGTGGAACGGCTGGTGCAGCTGGTCATTCAGGACCATGTTTCCATCAGCGCCATTCTGGCCGTCACCTTCACGGAAGATGCCGCCAGAGAACTGAAGGAGCGTCTGAAAAAAGCCCTGCTGGAGCAGGACCAGAGCGATCCCTGGATCCGCCAGCAGCTGACCCTGCTGGAAGATGCCAGCATTTCCACCATCCACTCCTTCTGTCTCGATCTGATTCAGGAGTTCTATTACCGCATTCCCATTTCCTATACCCGGGCTTCCACTGTCGACAACGGCATTCAGGACCAGGCCGCTCTGCAGAAGGCCTATCAGAGAGCCATGGACAGCCTGAATCCGGAACAGGCCGCCAGCCTCCAGCTGTATCTGGACAGCTATTCCCAGTCAGCGGAAAACCTGCAGAGCATGGTACTCAAGCTGCTGGATCTGGCCTCTTCCAAACCCGACGGCAAAGCCTGGCTGGAAGATGCCAGAGGCGAAATGCCTGAGGTGAAAAACTGGTTTCTGCACTGGTACTACGTCCGCATCAAGGCTATGGAAGAAGTCTGCCAGCGCATGGAAAACCGGCTGATGGAAATCGAATTCAAGAAGGAAAGCGAACGCATGGACTGGATGAGTGTGCTCCAGCGCAAGCTGGACATTCTGAAGACCTGTGAAAAAGCCATCCAGGAGGGCTGCTATCTCGATTTCAAAAAAGCCTTTGAAGACTACATCGACAATTCCGGCAAGCTGGGCAACAAGATCCGGGGCGAAAGCCTGGAAAAGGAAAACGGCCTGCTGCGCAAGTCCGAAAAGGCCATTGCCAGCCGACTCTTCTCCGCAGAAGAATTTGAAAAAAGAAGACAGGAGCAGCAGATTCTCTACGACACCATCGTGGATCTGGCCATCGCCTGTCAGAAATACTTTGAAGAAGAAAAAGACCGGCTGCAGATCATCGACTATGCCGATATGGAGCAGCTGGCCTGGAAGCTCATGCAGAATGAGGCGGTGCGCAAGGAAATCCAGGAGCGCTACAAAACCGTCCTCATCGACGAATACCAGGACACCAGCGACCTGCAGGATGCCATTCTTTCCGCCGCCGGCGAAAAGGGCACCATCTTCCGGGTCGGCGACCTGAAACAGTCCATTTACGGCTTCCGCAACGCCAGACCGGCGCTGATGAAAGCCCATATGGAAGAAGAAAGCGAACATTCCAAAGTCATGATCATGAACGAGAACTACCGTTCCTGGTCTGGCATTGTGGATTTCGTCAATGAATTTTTCGGCATCCTCATGAACTCCGGTGTTCTGCCTTCCCAGTTTGCCGAACAGGACAAAGCCATCAGCGCTCTGCCCGACCAGCCTGAAGTCCAGCCTCCGGTGCGCTTTCTGTACACCACCTATCACGGCTGGAAACATCCCGACAAAGAAAAGACGACAGATATCCAGGCCAGAACCTTCCATCTGGAAAACCGTCTGGATCTCATTGCTCAGGACATTCTCAAAAAGCAGAAGGAAGGCACAGATCTGCGCAACATCGCCATTCTGACCCGTTCCAACCTGCCCCATGAACGCATCAAGGAAGTGCTGGAACTCTACGGCATCCGCTGCCTGACCCAGATCCGCAAGGGCTTCTGGGTCAACCAGGCCGTGCAGATCATCATGAGCCTGCTGCGGATTCTGGATGATCCACGAGATGACATCGCCATGATGGCAGTGCTGTGCTCTCCCATCGGCCGCAAAAAGCAGTCCGATGTGCTGCAGGCCATCATGAACCGGCCCGAAGGCCAGTCCATCTATGACACCCTGCGCAACCATCCCATGATGGATTTCTACCGGGAGATCCTGCCCTGGAAATCCCTGCCCCTGGGGGAACTGGTCCGCAAACTCTACGGCTTTCGCAATTTCTACATGGACAGCACCACGGAAAACGACAAGACCAACCTGGACCTGCTGCTGGAAAAAGCCCTGCAGGCTGAAAGCCAGATGGATCTTTCCGCCTTTGTACAGGCCTCCTTCATCGAGCAGAACCTGAACCGCACCGGCGAAGCTGCCTCCTTTGGCCGGGAAGAAAATGCCGTGCGCATTTCCTCCATCCACGCCTCCAAGGGGCTGCAGTATGACGTGGTCTACATGCTGGGGGAAACCACGGTCAGAGACATGGCCGCCCTCTCTCCCATCACCATTGATCCGGATCTGGGCATTGCCCTGGCCGGCCTGTCCCCCGACCGCAGGCTCAAATCCACATCCAGAGCCCAGACGGCTCTGGAAAGCCGGCGCTTCCATGAAGACATTCAGGAAAGAATGCGTCTGTTCTACGTGGCTGCCACCCGCGCCCGCCAGGAGCTGGTGCTGGTGGATACCATCAAGTCCCTGGATGACTACAGCATGCCCCTGGGCTGGAACAGCCTGCTTTATGACCGGACCTTCACCGACTGGCTGCTGACGGTCTATCTCAACGATCCCAAAGCCAGACTGCTCAAGCTGGAAGAAGGCACCATGCTGGAAAGACCGGCGCCCAAAAAGCCCCGCTATTTCAAGAAGAAGATTGCCCAGTACACCGGTCCCAGACAGATCATTGCCAACCAGACCGCTTCGGCAGCCAAGAAACAGCTGTGCTGGAAACCCGTGGAGCGCGGCTCTTCCAGAGGACGTGAACGAGGCACCTTCTTTCACAAGATGGCTGACGACCTGCCCTGGCCCTACACCGTTGAGGACATGGAAACCTTCGCCGCCCAGAACCGGGAAACCCTGGATGCCCAGGACAAGGAGCAGTTTCTGTCTCTGAACAACTGTCCGGAATACGCCAGATGGATGGAGCTGCCCCATGATTTTGAATGTCCCTACACCGTCAGGGAGCATGGCGCCATTGTCCACGGCTACATGGACCTCATTGCCTTTGATGGCGATGTGATCCACATTCTGGACTTCAAGACCGACCATGTCATGGACATGATCCAGCTCAAGGAGCGCTACCACAGCCAGCTGGAAACCTATGCCAGAGCCATGAAGCAGATCTATCCCGACAAGACCATCCGCACCTGGATCTATTCCTTCAGTCTGATGGAGCTTGGGGAAGTCTCTTCCTCCAGAGCGGCAAAGCCCTCCCTGGCTGAACAGGCAGACGAAGCAGAGAGCAGCATCTGACGCCAGAAAGATGCCTTTCCTTTTTTCAAAACATATTGAAAGCGGCAGAACTATTCGCGTTTCTGCCGCTTTCATCTTTTCAATTCATAGACATCCAACAAGGTAAATTGTCAGATTCCCTGTAGTTAAAGCATTGAAAACACCTATGTTTCCTGAGGCCGGTTTGCGGATGATTTTGGCCTTCGGTATACTATCCGTATGTTTTCTTTCTATTCAAGGAAGAAGGCGTTACTGCTTAAGGAGGAGCAATAAACAATGTTAGAAAAGTTATTCCATCTTCAGGAGAAGGGAACAACTGTCAGAACTGAGATTATTGCCGGTACCACGACATTCCTTTCCATGGCGTACATCCTGGGACTGAATCCAATCATTCTGTCTTCTACAGGCATGCACCCTGAATCCGTGTTCCTGGCAACAGCTCTGTCAGCTGCCATCGCCTCCCTGATCATGGGCCTGCTGGCCAACTACCCCGTTGGACTGGCAGCCGGAATGGGTGTCAACGCCCTGTTCGCCTACACCGTCTGCGGTGCCATGGGTTATTCCTGGCAGGCTGGCCTGGCCGCTGTCTTCATTTCCGGTCTGGTTTTCGTAGTCATTTCCGTAACAGGCATCCGTAAAGCCATCATCGATTCCATCCCCGTACAGCTGAAGCTGGCTATCGGTTCCGGTATCGGTTTCTTCATCGCTTTTGTTGGTCTGAAGAATGCCGGCATCATCATCGCTGATCCTGAAGGGACTTTTGTAACCCTTGGCAATCTGGGCAGCGCTGAAGTGCTGCTGGCTCTGGCTGGTGTAGCCATCACCATCGTCTGCGTAATCCGCAAGGTGCCTGCTGCTGTTTTCGTGGGCATGGTGATCACAGCCATCCTGGGTCTGATCCTGGGCTTCTGCGGTTTTGAAAACATGCCTACCTACTCCGGTCTGTTTACAACAACCTTTGAAATGAGCACCGTGGGTTCCTTCGCTTCCGGATTCGGTGAACTGTTCGCCAATCCCTTTGGAGCCTTCATGGTTATCTTCTCCTTCCTGTTCGTAGACTTCTTCGACACAGCCGGTACTCTGGTTGCCATCGGCAACGAAATCGGCCTGGTCAACGAAAAAGGCGAACTGGAAGGTGCTGAGCAGGCTCTGCTGGCTGACTCCCTGGGCACCGTAGCCGGTGCTGTTCTGGGTACATCCACAGTAACCAGCTTCGTTGAATCTTCCGCAGGTGTCGGCGTCGGCGGCCGTACAGGTCTGACTGCCTGCACAACCGGTATTCTGTTTGCGCTGTCGATCTTCATCTCTCCCCTGATCCTGGGACTGATCACTTCCGCTGTCACCGCACCGGCTCTGATCATCGTAGGTGTCATGATGGCTCAGCAGCTGGCCAAGATTAACTGGGATGATCTGGTATACGCCATTCCGGCTTTCGTCACCATCATCTCCATGATTCTGACCTACTCCATTTCTGATGGTATTGCCTTCGGCTTCATCGCCTACACCATTACCATGTGTGCAGCAGGCAGAGTGAAGCAGATCCACCCCACTGTATGGGCTCTGCTTGTGATCTTCGTCTTCTACTTTGCTTCCCTGTCCATGTAATCTGGATACCCCTCAGGAAGGTGCTCCGGCACCTTCCTTTTTTTTTGCTTTCTGAAACAGATCCGGCCAGGAAGGCGAAAAAAAACGCATCCTTTCGGATACGCTTCATTTACTCAGGATTCACTTCGGAATACCTGCGTCTTGAGGGATGCAGATTATCGACATAGTAGCGAACGGTCAGCTTACCGGCAATATTGGTTTTCACTCTGGGTTTGACCTCGAAGCTGTCTCCTTCCAGCATTTCTTCGGTCATTGCCCGGCAGACAGCACTCAGGTTCTTCACACCCGGTTCGCATTCTTCCATCAGTTCTTTGGCGTTTACATCAATGTACAGCCAAAGTCTGTCATGAGCAGCCTGCTTCATATCCCGCAGTTTTTCTGCGTACTGCTCCTGTGTCCATTTTTCCATAGGTCAAAGCTTCCTTTCGTCTGGATCATATCAGTTTCCTGCTGTTTTCAAAGACCACCCTCTCAGAACGGAGCTGAAAGGGCATTCTTCCTTTAGGTAAGCTGTTGACAGATAGAAAAACAATCATGAAATCCGTTCTTATTTCACATTAGAGTTTAATTACTTTTGTTGCATTCATCAACAACTGGGTCAGTTCTTCCATTTCCATGGTTCTGCCGCAGACAAACTTGTCCTTGAGATCATAGAATTCGGCACTGTCCTTATCCGCGGCGATGTCCACACCGGCATGCTCCAGTCTCTTCAGTGCTCTGCTGCACGCACTCTCTTCTGTCAGCAGCACCACGGCGGAATTATAGAGAACGATGGTTTCCGGCAGACTGCTTCCTTCTTCCAGGGCATTGAGGAATTTCTTCATCAGCTTTTCGCCCAGACGGGGATTGCCCTGTCCAAAACGGCTGCTGTTGAGAACCACTACGCAGCCGGAAGCCAGGGAGACATCCACCAGAGGTCTGTCCACATCCTTTTCCCGGATGAACAGGGTAATCTTGGTGCCCTTCTCTTCTTCATTGATTTCCGTTTTCAGATCATGTGCAATGGCGTAGTCTTCCACTTCCTTGACCGCTGTGGCGTTGTCCAGGATAAAGGATACTTCGTCTTCGGGTCTGGCAAAGTCCAGGGTTTCCCGGATATAGCTTTTCAGGGATTCTCCTTCCATGCCCGCACAGTTGTAGATCATTTCTGACATATTCTTACCAACCTTTCCAGTCTGTGTCTCTCTGTTTCTCTTGGATCTGATTCTGATTCTATTGTTGAGGAGCCGGCGGTTTTTCATAAACCCGTCTGCCCGCAATCATCAGCCATGCATGCCGAAGCCTGCTTCGGCAAAGTCTATGAACAGTATAGACTATTTTTTACTTGCAGAAGTTTTCCTATTCCTGTCTTCTGGAAAAGAGCATTGTGCCTTTTCTCTCAGGACGTAAAAAAGAACACAGTGCGTCTCTGAAGTCCTGTTTTCCTTACCGAGTGTATCAGGGCAGACACACTTCTCTTTACCGGCCCTGTTTGCCCATTGAATCCCCTGTCGTCGTGTTCTATAACGAAGACAGATGATCATTGATGACTGTTTTATCAGAAAGAACCGCCGATCCCTGCAGGACAAGCCGGCTGGATCTTTCCGCACATTCCATGGCCCTGGAACCAGAAACCGAGGAAAAGATAATGGATAACAAGCAATCACCAGACCTGAACCACCTGCCCGAAAGCGAAAATAACAATTCCCGCCCGGAAGGACTGCCCGAACTGCCCACCGGCAGCAGGGAAAATCCCGAAGACAGCCACAGCTTTGAAAATCCGTCCATCGATACCCAAAACCAGGATCCGGATGCAGCAGATTCGAAGTACAAATCCGGATTCTCCTTCTCCCTTCCCTCTTCTTCTCAGGGAAAACTGGAAGAAACCAGAGAAAAGATTCACGGGCTGCTGACCAATCCCAAATTTTCTCTGACCACCCTGGTGCTGGCTGTCATTTTTGCCATCGCCAGCATGTCCTCTGCCGGATCCAGTTCTTCCGCCAGAAGCGAACTGGCTGCCGTCAAACGTGAAAATGAAAGTCTGAGTGCCACCATCGCCCAGCAGGAGAAAGAGCTGGATGAACTGAAGAATGGTCCGCACCGTCTTCTGGAAAAGATCAAAGCCGCCTACGAGGATGAAGACTGGAATAATGTCGTGACCAATGCCGACCAGCTCCATCAGAAGTTTGCCGGTTCCAGCCAGGATCAGGAAGTCCAGGAAAAATATCTCCCTAAAGCCCAGGATGAAGTCAAGAAAGCCGAGGAGGCCAAAAAGGCCGCCGAAGAAGAACAGAAGCAGAAGGAAGAAGAAGAGCGCAAGAAAAAGGAAGAGGAAGAAGCCAAAGCCAGGGCGGAGGCTGAGGAAAAGGCAGCTCAGGAAAAAGCAGAAGCTGAAGAAGCCGCCAAACGCTCCGCTTCCCAGAAAAATGCCATCCGCAAAGCCGAAAGCTATCTGAGATTCACTGCTTTCTCCAGAGACGGGCTCATTGAACAGCTGGAATTTGAAGGCTTTTCCAATGAAGACGCCGTCTATGCCGTCGACCACATCACTGTAGACTGGAACGAACAGGCTTATGAAAAAGCCAAGGACTATCTGGAGTTCACCTCTTTCTCCAGAGACGGACTGATCGAGCAGCTGGAATTCGAAGGCTTCACACCGGATCAGGCTGCCTATGGCGCCGACAAGGCCTACTCTGAATAGATTCACCCCCAAAACAGAAAAAGCGACCGATGCATGCCACCGGTCGTTTTCTTCGTTTATGAAAAACTGATTTATTCTGTGATGATTTCTACGCCGTCTTCGGTGACCAGAACAGTCTTTTCGAACTGGGCGGACAGCTTGCCATCATCGGTATAGGAGGTCCAGCCGTTGTCTGCATCGATGAACAGACTGGGAACGCCCTGGTTGATCATGGGCTCTACGGTAAAGACCATGCCGGGAGCCAGCACCATGCCGGTGCCTTTGCGGCCCACATGCATGACAAAGGGTTCTTCATGGAAGGCATTGCCGACTCCATGTCCGCCGTAATCGGTGACAATGCTGTAGCCTTCGGGATGCACGGTTCTCATGATGGCATCGCCGATATCGCCTACGTTGCCCCAGGGCTTGATGGCTTTGATGCCGTTTTCCAGAGCCTGTCTGGTGGTTTCCACCAGCTTCTTCGCTTCAGGAGACACGTTGCCAATGCAGAAGGTGCGGGAAGCATCGGCGTAGTGGCCATGGTAAATGGTGGTGCAGTCTACGTTGATGATGTCTCCATCCTTCAGGATGACCTTTTCACTGGGAATGCCGTGGCACACTTCGTCGTTGACGGAGGTGCAGACGGATTTGGGGAATCCTTCAAAGTTCAGAGGAGCAGGGATGGCATCGTGTTCAATGGTGTAGTTGTGAACGATGGTGTTGATGTCTTCGGTGCTCATGCCGGCATGAATCTGTCTTTCCACTTCATCCAGAACAGCCGTATTGATCTTACCGGCTTCCCGGATCCAGTGAATGTCTTCTTCCGTCTTGATCATGTTATGGTCGGGGATGAGTTTCTTCTGGGCCTTGAGAGCAGCCAGTTTCTTGTCGAATGCTGCATGGCAGTGCTTGTACTTCTTGCCGCTGCCACACCAGCAGGGTGCGTTATTGGATAACATTCCGATTCCTTCCTTCTAGAGTTCAATGGAAAGCATTCTGTCCTTGCCGGAAAGATCCTGATGAACCTGAATCTTCGCCTGGGGGAAATGCTCTCTGGCCAGAGCGCTGAGCCGCTGGCCCTGATCGTATCCCATTTCAAAGGCCATGACGCCATGAGGATTCATGACCTGATCCGCCTTTTCAAAGACTTCCCGGTAAAACTTCAGACCGTCGCTTCCGCCAAAGAGAGCCACGTGGGGTTCAAAGTCCGCCACGCTTTTTTCCAGCTTCTCTTCTCTGGGAATGTAGGGCGGGTTGCACACCAGCACATCGCAGTGCATATCCCGTTCGATAAAGGGATCCAGCATGCTGCCTTCCAGGAAGACCACCCGGCCGTTAAGATTGGCATTGTTCTGTTCTGCCACATCCAGCGCTTCGCGGGAAATATCCGAAGCGAAGACATCCATGCGGGGTTCTTCCAGAGACAGGGTGATGCCGATGGCACCGCTGCCGGTGGCCACATCAAAGACCACAGCACTCTCCCGGTCGGAGAAATGATCATCAAAGAGAGACAGCACCAGACCCACCAGTTCTTCGGTTTCCGGGCGGGGGATCAGCACGTTTTCGTTGACGATGAAGTCATAGCCATAGAAGCTTTCGTAGCCCAGCACATAGGAGAGGGGTTCTCCGGCTTCCATGCGCACCAGGCCTTCCAGGTATTCCGACTTGATTTCCTCATCGGCCTGTTCGTCCAGTTCCATGTACAGGTTGATGTCCTTCTGTCTGCACAGTTCCGTCAGCAGAAGCATGGCGGCCTGTTCGGTGGAACCGGCCTCATACAGTCTTCTTTTCCCTTCGTTGAGAAGGGCGTGATAGGTCACCATCAGAGAGATTCACCAGCCAGCTTGGCTCTCTGGTCAGCATCGGCCAGAGCTTTCATCAGGTCATCCAGACGGCCGTCGATCATGCGGTCCAGCTGGTTGACGCTGTAACCGATGCGGTGGTCGGTGATGCGGTTCTGGGGGTAGTTGTAGGTTCTGATTTTTTCAGCACGGTCGCCGGTGCCGATTTTCATGCGGCGTTCCTTGTCGTTCTTTTCGTCCAGTTCACGCTGATGCTCTTCCTTGACACGGGCGGCAATGGTGGCCAGAGCGGTGGCACGGTTTTCATGCTGGGAGCGGCCGTCCTGGCATTTCACGATGATGCCGGTGGGCTTGTGGATGATGCGCACGGCAGAGTCGGTCTTATTAACGTGCTGGCCGCCGGCACCGGAGGCACGCATGGTTTCGATTTCCAGATCGTTCATATCCAGGTCGAAATCTTCTTCATCAATTTCGGGGTAGCAGAGCACGGTGGCTGTAGAAGTCTGAATACGGCCCTGGGATTCGGTCTTGGGCACGCGCTGTACGCGGTGGCTGCCGCTTTCGAATTTCAGTGTGCCATAGGCATGCTGGCCGGTGATCTTGAAGCTGATGAGGGAAAAGCCGCCGGCTTCGGAATCTTCAGCATCGGTGACTTCCACCTTCCAGCCCTTGCTTTCTGCGTATTTGACATACATGCGGTAGAGGTCTCCCGCAAAAATATTGGCTTCATCTCCGCCGGCTGCGCCGCGGATTTCCATGAAGGCGTTGTGGGAATCATTGGGGTCTGTGGGTACCAGAAGCAGTTCCAGCCGGTCGATCAGGCTCTTTTCCTGAGGCTCGAGCTCCTCGATTTCCATCTGGGCCATTTCCCGGATTTCCTTATCGTCTTCCTTTTCCAGTTCTCTTGCTTCCGCAAGAGACTGTTTGACGTGTTTATATTCATTGTAAGTTTCGACCACAGGAGTCAGTTCATTGGCTTCCCGGCCGAGTTTAGCCATGGATCTGCGGTCGCCGACCACAGCAGGATCCATCATGGAATTGTTGATTTCTTCCAGACGTTCCACCATTTTATCCAGGCGTTCTTCCATCTTTGACATTGTTCGATCCTTTCCGCTGATTGTGAAAATATGATTCTGAACAGCTTTAACTAAAGAATTTTATCCGTTCAGCCCCATTATATCAAACGGCCTGTTCTCTTCATCCTCTGCACCTGTCTGTCTTGCGCAATCGAACGAAACGCCCGAAATTTCACAATTCTTTGCGCTTTCATCCCTGAATTCCGTACAATGGTCTTCAGACGGGAATTTTTCCGACTTTTCTGTCTGCCGATTGTTCACCATCCGCAGACAGTGTAATGAAAGGAACCAAATTTTATGGCAAAACGATCTGTCAAAAATAAAAAAAGAGCACTGAAACAGTCTCCCAATCAGAATACCCTGACAGAAAAGACCTCTTCCGGCACCCGGATCTACATGGGACCCCAGGATGTCATTTCTGTTTCTCCCTTTATTTTCAAGGAACCCGAACAAATTACTGCTAATCCCGGTCAGCGCTATGCGCTCTCCATCATGATTGCCCTGGGCATCACCAGCCGCATCAAATTCCCCAGAAAGCTGTTCCAGAGCGAACTGCCCAAAATCGTCAACAAGTTCAATGAGCTTTCCGGCGATGATGAACAGGCCAAGGCCAACCGCAACACCCTGCTCAACATCATTCCTCTGCTGGAAGAAGAGCCTCTGGATGAATCCGGCTGCATTTCCGGCAGCGACTTCATCATGAAGTATGCCCACGGCTACTTTGACGGCACCGTCAAGGATGAAACCTTCTCCATGATTCTGCACTGCCTGCCCTGGCTGTGCATGCCTGTGCAGACTCCCTGGGGCATTGTGGCCGAGTCCTTCAATATGCTCTCCCGCACCAACTATGCCATCACGGAAAAGAACAAGGAGCTCTTTGATGCCTGCATCCACTCCTGGGCTCCCACTCCACCCTTTGATTCGGAAGCCATCGGCTACTACAACCAGATGGCCAAAGAAACAGGGGCTCCCCAGTTCTCCATTCCAAAAGGAGCTGCTCTGCTGGATGAAAGCCAGTTTGAAGAAGCAGAAGAAACGGAAGAAACCAGGTAAGGAAGCCGCTGATTTTCCAGCAGTTCTCATAACCCAAAGAAGGCTGACGCCATATCCACTGGCGTCAGCCCTTTTTGATTTCACCGGAATTTCAATGGTGTTTCCTGCCGGATCGCCTGAACAGCACCAGGCTGCTCAGTCCTGTCAGAGCCAGCCCCAAAGCAGCCAGCTTCCAGAACCCATCCTGTCCGGTGTCCGGAAGAGCCACCGGCAGATAACTCTGATAGACAAAGGCGGCTTTCTGCATGCTGCCAGGTGTGACCTGCATGGCCTGCTCCTGCTTCACGGGACCTGAAGAGGAAATGAGGGTATAGCCCTGGGGCAGAGCGGAAAGACCGGACACATAGAGACTGGTGTTTTCCAGCGCCACCTGTCTGGCTGTCCATTCTCTTCTCTCTCTGGACGCGCTCATGGAAAGTTCAGCCGGAGGAAGGGACTCCTGGCCATCGAGTCTGGTGTAGCCGTCCGTCTGTTCCAGCAGGGCTTCCAGGCTTTCCGGCAGAGCCGGATTGTTCCCGGTGAAGGTCACCCGGATTTCCAGCAGGCCGCCTCTGGCCCATACCCAGGTACCGGCCATGGAGGGGCCGCTGTACTGCTTCTGGAGCAGAGCGGGTGCGGCATAAAGTCTGGTGTCCGCTATGGTCTTCTCGCACATCCAGGCTCCCTGCAAAGAGGCGGGAAGAAGGCCCGGATCTTCCAGACCGAAGGCAGAAGCGGGAGCATCCATGAAGATGGCCTGCAGATTCTGAGGAGCCTGCCCCTGAAAGGAAAAGTCCTGAGAAAGACTGACCTGAGAGAGTTTTGGATCTTCCAGAAACATGGCCTGCAGATCGCTGACAGACCTGGTGTTCCAGCAGCCTGCACCGGAGAGATCCAGACTTTCCAGAGCCGCCATGTCATAAAACAGATGATCCATGCGCTGCACGGCTTCTGTCTTCCAGCCTGAGACATCCAGGTCTGGAAGTGAGGAGCAGCTGCCAAAGGTCCAGCGCATGTTGGTGACAGCCTGCGTATTCCAGCTGGCGGGATGAATGCTCTGCAGTGCTGTGCAGCCATTGAAGGTGCAGTAGAGGGTGGTACAGGAAGAAGTGTCCCAGTCTGCCACATCCAGAGACTGCAGCGCGCTGCAGTACTGAAAGCTCTGATACAGGCTGTTGACCTTGCCGGTGTTCCAGTTTGAGACATCCAGCGTCTTCAGAGTAGAGGCATAGCGGAAGGCATCTTCCAGAGTGGTGAGACTGTCAGTCTGCCATCTGGAAACATCCAGGGTTTCCAGAGACTGGGCCATGGCGCACATGGATGCCATGGTGGTGACTTTCGAGACATCCCAGTCCGTTACATCGATGGTGTTGGCTGCCACATTGCCAAAGCACCATTCCAGGCTGGTGTTGTTAGAAGTGTTCCAGCTATTCAGCGGCAGCTCTTCATTCTGCACGCCGTTGAAGGTCCGGTTCATGGTGGTCACCTGATCCACCTTCCAGTTTTCCAGCCCCTGGATCTGCAGTGAAGTACAGTCCAGAAAAAGCATGAACAGGGTGGTGGCAGAGCTGGTATCCCACTTGGAAACGTCCAGACTCTGCAGAGCACTGCAGCCGGAAAACAGGCCGCTGAAATCACTGCAGCTGGACACATTCCAGTCTGCGACATTCAGCTGGCTCAGACTGGAGCAGTTACGAAACAGCGCACTCAGAGAACCGGCCTGCTGCACATCAAATCCGGAAACATCCAGAGATTTCAGAGCGGTGCAGTTCATGAACATGGAGGAAAACACTACGCCCTGGGAGGTGTTCCAGTTCGAGACATCCAGGGTTTCCAGGCTGGAACAGCCATAGAACATGCTGCCAAAATTACGGACCTGATCTGGCTGGAAGGTGGAAACATCCACAGACTGCAGAGAGGAGCAGCCGGAAAACATGGCCGAAGCGCTGTTGCAGTTTGACCAGTTGAGTCTGTCCGTTCCCTGGACACTGACCAGGCTGCTGCACCCCCGAAACCAGTTGCTGAAGAGATAGGGGGTGTACTGATTGTGAAAGGTTGCCGTTTTGATGGAAGAGGCATACTGCAGCCAGGGCCAGTTCTGGGTGGTGGTGATATAGAGGTCAAAGGGGATCACCACGGCAGCTGAAGTGGAAGCCGGCGGCACGCCCCAGTAGAAATCCAGAGAGCCGCTGGAAGGAGCAAAGATGGCGTAGGCACTCTGGGCTGCCGCCCGTTCTTCCATCGGATTTCCATTCCCATCCCGGTTTTCTGCCTGTTCAGATGGGTTATTTTCGGTTTCTTCCCGTTCAGATGACTGATCAGATGTCTGATCCCATGGATTTTCAGAGGTTTTAAGGGGATTTGCATACACCGCATCCAGTTCCAGGACCCGGTTCTGGAAAAACGGAGTAAGCGTGCTGAGCCCGGCTGGCAGATCCGGACTGGAAGGATCTGCATATTCCACGACATGAAAGTCCAGGCGGCTGGACGGCAGAATCAGATGGACAGCGGGGTCAAAGCCGCCTTCCACCGGCTGATCTGTCATCTGATAAGACTCAGCAATCTGCCAGCCCAGGAAGCCTTCTTCTTCCACGAGGGGCCAGTTGACCCGGTCGCTGGAATGAAACACCAGATCTTCCACTTCCTGTTCTCTGGTGTGAAAGTGAATGGTCCAGGGCTCATCCCGCTCTGTGGCAGGCCATCGGATTTCCGCCTGATCAGGAAGACCCTGCTGACTGGCAGTGTTCTCTTCCAGCCGGAGAGTCCTCTCCGATTCAGATCCTTCTTCTGCGGGCTCTGTATCAGAAAGTCCCTTTTGAACTTGCGGGTCTTCTTCCTCCTGGTCTCTGTCTTTCCATCTGACATACAGAGACAGCATACCGTTCTGCACGTACGGGCGAAGATTCAGCCGGACACCATTGGTGGTGAGCGCCTGATACTCTTTCACTTCTCCCAGGAGCCGAAACTCCTGGGACGGTTCTTCGCCGGTCTGCTTTTCTTTCTGTTCTCTAAGAGGCGAGAGAGCCCATCCGGCAAAGGTCAGAGCTGTGTCATCACTGACAGGAACAGGCAGTTCTCCTGTGCCGGATTCCAGCAGGATTTCGTCCATGACCGGACTGATTCCCTGCTCGTCGAAAAAGCGGATCACCCAGGTCTCCGGCTGTTCTGCAGCCCTGGCAGACCAGGCGGCAGGTCCTCCGAACAGGGAAAGCACCAGCAGAAGACAGCAGGTCAGTTTTGTGATCATAGAGCCTCCTTTCTGCAAAGACACCCATGAGGGTTCCTCTGCTTCTGCCGGTTACTGCTCAGATCTGCTCTTTCTGTTTCTGGCCAGAACCACACAGCTGACAGCCACTAACCCGGCTCCCAGAGCGCCGGCAAAGAGCACACCATTCTGACCGGTGGAAGGCATGATGGGACCGGAGAGGTTGAGAATGATGCCGTTGACGCTGGCATCGTCCACCGTAAAGGCGGCTGCCTTGTCAGGATCAGAAGTCTTGGTCACCGCAATGGCACTGACCTTTCCGGACGCATCAGTGGTCTCGCTGATGGTGAAGGTGATGGGATCAATGGTCTGATAACCGGCGGGCACACTGGTTTCCTTCAGGGTGTATTCCACACCGCTCTTCAGACCCGTGAAGGTAAAGGTGCCATCGTCTGCTGCCGTGATGTTGTTTCCAATGACATGGCCCTGCGGATCAGTGATTTCAAAGGCAGCGCCGGTCACCGGCTTCTGGTTTTCATCCTGCTTGGTCAGCTTCAGATTCCAGGAATAGGTAAACACCTGGGATCCCGGCAGATCCGCCTGGGTAGGTGAAGTGGTGCCTTCTGCTCCCGCATAGGGGCTGGCCGCAAAGACGATCTGGGCCGTGTTGGTAAAGGGCGCATCGAGAACTGAGGTCTTGTCATAGAAATTTTTGAAGTCCTGATCATCAAAGACCGGTGTGTAGACCACAGAGACCACAGTGGACGCCAGATCTGCTTCAGTGATGCCGCCCTGGAGCAACGCCGCCTTGAGATCCGTAAAGGCCCAGGTGATGGTGGTGCCATCCGTATTAACTGTGGTGGCGGCTGTCGAAGTCAGGTTCACGGATTTGGAACCGGACTGGGCTGTGATGGATACTTTCCAGTCGCTCTGGACTTCACTGGCTTCTGTGGTCAGTCCGGCAGGCAGGGTATCCACGATGGAGTAGGGATAGGTGCTGAAGTCATCGATGTTGGAAGCCACCGTGCCCTTGATGGTGTAGGTGGGCGGCAGAACCTTGCCATCGCTCACTTCCTGATCCACGAAAACATTACCGGTGCCGGTTTCTCCGTAACCCACAGCGGTCTTGGTGGCGGCGGGCTGCGTGGCTTTCAGGGCGATGGTGTTGGTGCCGGATTTAGCCGGTACCAGCAGAGCACTGGTCTTGGCGGTGGTGTTGTCTTTGGCCGCAAAGATCAGATAGTAGCCGGTATCCAGCCCTGTCAGGCTGATGGTGCCGCTGGCTGCCTGCACCACGCTGGTGGGCGCAGAGGTCAGGATGCCTGCCAGTTCATTGGCAAAAGCACGGCCTTCTTTGGTGTTGTCTCCATTGCACAAAGCCTGCACCTTCAAAGCCAGGGTGTTGGCCTGATCGGTTTCTGAGGCGGCAGGATCCAGTTTGAAGGAAGCATCGAAATGCTGGATGGCCTTGACCAGGTCATTCTTGATCTGCGGATTGACCGTCAGGTCGCCCAGATGGCCGCTGGCATCAAAGGTGCCGGTGAACAGCTGGTAGACGTTGTAGGAACCGCTCAGAGCGTTCTCTACGGTGATGTCCGCATCAGGGGTAGGGTCAGCAGCGAGAATGGGCAGGCCCGGGGTTCCAAGGGTGGAAGCTGCTGTGAACAGGGCTGCCAGAGTCATTTTTGAAATTCGCATGGTAGTTTCTCCTTTGCACGCAAAGTCTAGGAAGAATCCTGTGCGTTTTTTCTTCTCATGGCCCGAGTTTTTACGATTAACGCCGGTTTTGACGTCTTCTGAAAAACCGGGAACAGAGTCTGAAAAATAACAGAAGAGAAACCAGAAAAAAGGCGGAGAACAGCGGAAGATTGCGCGGGCTGTTCCAGAAGGACCAGGGATGAACTGATGGTGCAGGCTGGCTGGTCTGCAGAAAGCCTTCCGGTGCGGGAACCCGTTTTGCATGAACCAGATAACGGTGGGTGTTGATGCCATAGGGGGTGCAGGTCACCAGAGTCAGAAGATCTTCTCCTGGAACAATCGCAATGCTTTCCACGTCCTCAGGCAGGACGGTTTGTGTCCCGGTGACTTCATAGCAGAGGTTTTCGAGCAGAACGCTGATGCCGATGAGATCTCCTTTCTTCAGCTTTTTCAGATCATCGAAAGCCTTCATGGACTGCATGCCCGAATGGGCTGAAAGCACCGCATGGGTGCTTTCACCCCCTACAGGCAGAGAAGTCTGCTTCAGATGGCCTACCCCGGCGGAGAGAACGGATTCTTCCGTTCCGTGGTAGATGGGCATGAGCAGATCGATGGCTTCTATGGAGAGTGTGGCAAAGGGGACATTGGCTTTCTCTGTGCTCAGCTGCTGCTCATAGGGTCGGATCTCTGCCCGCACCAGCCCGGGGGTCTGGCCCGCCAGCTGTTCATTCCAGGCATGGGCCTGCTCCAGCAGTTCATCTCTGGTGGTGCTGTCTTTTGCGGCATCGTGCAGGTGCAGGTTTTCAATGACCTGTTCTCTCTGTCTGGCGTTGTACCATTCCGCCAGCGGAAAGTAGGCACACACCGCCAGGCCGGTGAGCAGCCCAAACCAGGGCAGAAGGGTTTTGAATCTGGATTTTCGTTTTTTCATGGCTGGATTATGCCGGAACAGGTTCTGTGGAATTCTTCCGGACGCTCTTCGGGTACCGGGAAGAAATTCCGGAAGACGGGCAGGTAAGATGCCAGCAGCTGCCAAGCAACAGGAGAATGCCCATGAAAATTCAAAAATTTCCGGCCAGCCTGCTGGCCTTCACCCTGCTTTCTGTCCTTTCCGCTTTGTTTATCCTTCCTCTGCAGGCAGAAGAATCCCTTCCCGAGAGTTCTTCTGATTCTGACGGGAGTATTCAGGTTCAGCTGCCCAAACAGGCTCAGCCCGCCAGCCAGGTTCACCTGGGGCTTTATGAAATTGCCAGGCTGGACAACGGCTCCTTTGTTTTTCTGCCGCCCTTTGAGCAGCAGTCCCTGAGCTGGCCGGATCTGGAAGAACCTGATGCGGCCGGAAAGCTCAAGTCCATGGCACTGGATCTGGCTGATCAGATTCAGGAGCAGAAGGTGCCGGCTCTGCAGCAGGCGCAGTGCGATGAGCAGGGCTCTGTGACCTTTTCTTCTCTGGAACCCGGGCTCTATCTGCTGAGTGCCCTGGAAGCCGGCACCTATGGCTTCATCACTCCGGAACTGGTGATTCTTCCCCAGGTGGATCCGGCAGGCGTTCTGCAGAATCATCTGCAGATCATTCCCAAGGTTCAGCCTCTTCCCTCTCTGCTCATTCAGAAAACGGACGAAGACCACAAGCCCATTACCGGTCTTTCCTGCACCTTTGCCCTGTATGAGGATGAGACAGCTTCTGATCTGATTCTGGAACTGCCGGCAGATCCGGAAACTGGCACCATTCAGGTGCCGCTCTGGCTGGGAAAGCTCTGTCTCCAGGAGAAACAGGCGCCCGAAGGTTATGAGCGCTCAGAAGAGCTGCTGAACATTGAAGTGAGCGGGCCCCGGAGTGTTTCCATCAACGGCAGCGAGTGTCTTATCGAAGATGGCGTGGTCCATCTGGACTTTGTCAATCACAGGAAAAAGGAGAAAAGCGCTCCGGCTTCTACCGGTGTATTGTCCGGGAACAGGGAAGCTTGGCTTGCTTTGCTGGCAGCAGCCGGTGTACTGATTTTTCTTTTGATCAGGAAATTCAAAAAACGATGAAGCCCCTTTCAAGTGGGAAAAAGTGCCCGCTCAATGGGACGAAAACGGGACAAAACAGGCGGAAACCTGACCGGTCTTACGGTGTAAATTGAAATTCAACAGACAAAGGCTAAAATGAAACTGAATACTGTATCCCCACGAATTCATCAGGAATGATTGATCAGGTACAGATTCCACGGAGGACTCATGAAACACAAACCCGTAAGAAAAGCCATTATCCCGGCTGCCGGATTCGGCACCCGGTTTCTTCCTGCCACCAAGGCCATTCCAAAGGAAATGCTGCCCATCGTAGATATCCCTACCATCCAGTACATCATTCAGGAGGCCGTGGATGCAGGCATCGAAGAAATCTGCCTGGTAACCAACTCCTATAAGCAGAGTATTGAAAACCATTTTGACAAATCCTTTGAGCTGGAAGAAAAGCTCAAAGCCAGAAACGATCTGAAGCATCTGGAAATGGTGGAAGCCATCACGGACATGGCCAACATCCTGTCCGTTCGTCAGAAGAACCCCAGAGGTCTGGGCCACGCCATTCTGTGCGCCAGACACTTTGTAGGCGACGAACCCTTTGCGGTGATCCTGGGCGATGACATCGTTGTCAATCCGGGCGGTAAACCTGCCATCCGCCAGCTCATGGATGTCTATGATCAGACCGGCCGCAGCGTTGTCGGCGTTCAGCCCGTCAGCAGAGAAAACGTCTCCAAGTACGGCATCATCGCTCCCGCTGACATGATCAGTGATCATCTGATCAAGGTCGCTTCCTTTGTTGAAAAGCCTCCTGTTGATCAGGCGCCTTCCAACATGGCCATTCTGGGCCGCTACGTGCTCACACCGGATATTTTCGAAAAACTGGAAACCCAGTCCGCCGGCAAGGGCAATGAAATCCAGCTCACGGATGCCATTGACCGTCTGGCCCGCGACACCGATGTGTATGCGCAGGAATTCACCGGCAAGCGCTATGACGTGGGAGACCGCAAGGGATTCCTCAGCGCCCAGGTTGAATTTGCCCTGGCCAGAGACGACACCAGAGAAGCCATGGAAGAAATCATCACCGGACTTGGCTACGTTAAAAAGAACGACTAATCAGACTGTCCTTTTCCAGCAGAGAACTCCGGTTTTCTGCTGGTTTTTTTCGAAAGGAGGAACCCTTCATGGTTCTGGATTCCCACTGTCACATCACCTGTGACGAAATGTATGAAAAAATCGATGAAGTATTGAAGAATGCAGACAATCTCAGCGACATGCTGGTGATGTGCACCTCTCCCGCTGAACTGGACCGGGCCCTGGAACTGAAAAAGGCCCACCCTGACAAAATCAGAGTGGCCTTTGGCTGGTTTCCTGAAGAAGCCAAAGACTTCACCCAGGAGAAAAAAGACTACCTGGAAAAGGTCCTTTCAGAAGGCAAGCTGGATGTGCTGGGTGAAATCGGCCTGGATTACTACTGGGACACCTCCTACAAGGAAGCCCAGAAGGAGCTGTTCATCTATCAGCTGCAGAAGGCAGCGGAATACAACCTGCCGGTTTCCATTCACATGCGTGACGCCAGCCGCGATACCCTGGACATTCTTGAAGAGTATGGCAAAACCAGAATCATCTTCCACTGCTTCTCCGGCTCTACGGAAATCATGAAGGAAGCTCTGAAGCTGGATTCCCTGATTTCCTTTGCCGGTCCCATCACCTACAAGAACAACAAGGTGGGACCTGCCAATGTAGCTGCCTGCCCGGCCGACCGAATGCTCAGTGAAACGGATTCCCCCTATCTGGCTCCCGTTCCCATGCGGGGCAAGCGCAATGAACCGGCTTTTGTACAGTATACGGAAGAGAAGATGGCCGAGATCAAGGGCATGGACCCCGCGGATCTGGCTGCTCAGATCAAGAAGAACTACGATGCCTTCTTTGCCAAATAAACATCTGGAATTCTGAAACAGTAAAACCATCACGGGCTTTTCTCAGGAAAGGCCCTTTTTTCATGCCGGGCTGACCCGGATTTCCAGGCATGAAAAAAACCGGCAGGTCTTTGAGAAACCAGCCGGTTGATCTGATCACAATAGCAGAGTCAGTTTTCAGTCTTATTCGTGTTCAACAGCATGCTGCAGAGCATCGGAGAGAGATTCGTTCAGTTCGACAGCTTCGATAGCGGCAGCTGCCAGGGGGGCAACGGACAGAACCTTCATTTCCTTGTACTCTTTTGCATTTTCTTTCTGGTCGATGGTGTTGGTTACGATGAATTCCTTCAGACCGGATTTTTTCAGACGTTCGATGGCGGGGCCGGACAGAACGCCGTGGGCGCAGGCTGCATAGACTTCCTTGGCGCCTTTTTCATACAGCATGTTGATGCCGCTGGTCAGGGTGCCGGCAGTGTCTACCATGTCGTCGATGACAACGGCGATCTTGCCATTGACATCACCCAGCAGGTTCATGGCAACCGCAACGTTTGGTTTGGGACGGCGCTTGTCGATGATGGCAACGGGAGCACCGAACTTGTCGGCCAGTCTTCTGGCGCGGACGGTTCCGCCATGGTCGGGGGAGACGATGACGATATCTTCTACGTTGACATCGGGTTTTTCTTTCAGGTATTCGGCAATCAGGGTCAGGGTGTTGATGTCATCGGCAGGAATGTCGAAGTAGCCCTGTACCTGAGTAGCGTGCAGGTCCATGGTGATGACTCTGTTGGCTCCTGCAGTTTCCAGCAGGCTGGCTACCAGTTTGGCTGTGATAGGCTGACGGGGTTTGGCCTTGCGGTCCTGTCTGGCATAGCCAAAGTAGGGGATGACACAGTTGATGCTTCTGGCGCTGGCTCTCTTGCAGGCGTCGATGCCGATGAGCAGTTCCATCAGGTTGTCGTTAACGGGCTTGTTGGTGCTCTGTACGAAATACACGTCCTTGCCTCGAACGGATTCGCCCAGTTCCACCAGAATTTCGCCGTCCGCAAAGCGGTGGACGTCACATTTTCCTAATGGAATTTCGAGAATGTCGCAGATCTCCTGTGCCAGATCCCGGCTGGCAGTGAGCGCGAAAACAACAGTTTTTTCTTGTAAATCCTTCTTGTCGTTCATTTGCTAGTTTCCTCTTCTACAGATTTCCTTCTGATGGTAAATGGCTGAACCTCTTCACCATCCTCGATCTGACTCTCTTCTATAATACAGAGTCTCGCACTGGAATGACTTCCGAGTTGCGAATTGCGGATGGAAGTGCCCGAAAAGACCTCACAATAGTCTCCCAGGGTGCTGGAGCCCAGAATCTCCGTGTCGGGGTGGATGACCACATCGTGGCCGATGACCACATCCGGACCGATGACGGTCCGCTTCGGATCGTGAATCTGGACACCGTTCTTCATGTGCTGCAGGTTGATCTTGTCCCGCATCCATTCTTCCGCCTGCGCCAGTTCCACGCAGTCGTTGATGCCGGCTGTTTCCACACGATCCTTCACCTGAACCGCGCTGATCTTCTTGCCTTCCTGACGGAAGATAGATACCAGATCGGGCAGGTAGTATTCGTGCTGGGCGTTGTCGTTGGTCAGCTTTTTGAGACCATCAAACAGGGCACGGTTATCAAAGCAGTAGATGCCGGTGTTGATTTCATTGATCTTCTTCTGCTCTTCTGTGCAGTCCTTGGCTTCCACAATGGCAGCCACTTCGCCGTTTTCATCCCGGACGATGCGGCCGTAGTGGGCACCGTCTTCCACCACACTGGTGAGCACGGCACCATCCGCTCTGCTGGCGGCGGCATAAAGCTCTTCCAGGGTTTCGGGCTGAATCAGCGGCACGTCGCCGTTGAGAATCAGCGTCATGCCCTCTTCGTTTTCCAGGGCAGTGGCCTGCATCACCGCATGGCCGGTGCCAAGCTGAGGTTCCTGAACGGCATATTCCAGGCCGGGATAGGCCTGCATGATGCTTTCACGCTGGTAACCGACAATCACAATGACCCGGTCCGCGTGGACTTTCTTCAGGGCATCCAGGGTGTAGCCAAGCATGGGACGATCCAGAATCGGATGCATGATTTTGGACGTTTCAGAATGCATGCGGGTTCCCTTTCCCGCAGCCATTACAATCGCATTTCGCATATCACCTTGTTCTCTTTCCGCTGACCATTCTAGCACATGCCGAAAATCTTTCTTCTGAGACCGGTTTCATCCGTCTGACCCTTTCCGTTTGTCCTGTCAGAACACCTTTTTTGTGAAAAACTGCCGCCATTTCACACAAAAAGTCCGAAAAATCTCCTTTTGTAAGAAGAGTTTTCGGACTGGTGGAAATCTGATTTTATTTCAGGGCGTCAATTTCAGACTTCTTGGTATCGATGGAGGACTGCAGACCGCTGACTTCCGAACTCAGCTGGTCGCTGAGGGTGCCGGCTTCATCGCGCTTGGACTTGTAGCCGTCGTATTCGTTTTTCAGATCGTCATAGGTGGACTGGGCCTTCTGCTTGTTGTTCTGATAGCCGGGCAGGTCCAGATTGGCGTCATCGTATTTCTTCTTGGCCGCATCATAGGCGCTCTGGGCGTCATTGAGCTGGCTGGTCAGAGAGCTGATCTGATCTTCATCGGGATCTTCCGCATTTCTGGCTTCATCCAGTTCTCTCTGCAGACGGGTGACTTCAGCCCCCTGGGAATCCATGACGGCCTTGTTTTCGCTGATGACATCCTGCAGGTTCTTGACCTTGTCGGTCCAGTCACTGAGATTGGCCTGGGCCTGGTCATAGCTGGACTGCATGGCATCCATCTTGGACTGGTTGCTGCGGTAGTCGCTGTTGGCCTGATCCAGATTTCTCTGGGACTCAGCCAGCTGGTTTTCCAGAGCGGTCAGCTCGGCCTGGAGAGCCCGCTTCTTTTCCGCCTTGCCGGTGTAGTTTTCCGAGGGATCGGTTTTCTGATCGGAATCCGCAGCCGCCAGCAGCTGGTCAAAGGTGCTGCCGGTGATGCCTTCCAGGATCTTGTTGATTTCCCGCTTCTGATCATCGGTCAGCTTGTTGTAGACGTTGGAGAAGCTGGTGATCTGCTCCTTTTCGTCATCGGTATAGCTGTCGTATTTTTCGGCCCAGTTTTTCAGACGTTCAAAGTTGCGGGTCTGGGTGTCGCTGGGCTGGCTGGACTGACCGAATCCGCCAAAGGTGAAGATGCCGATGGCAATCAGCGCCAGCATGGCGATGCCGACAATGGCCACAGGCAGTTTCCAGGAAACGCCTTTTTTCTTCTTGCGGGTGGTGGTGCGCACCGGCCGTTCTTCCATTTCCTCTTCGTGGTCACTGATGTACTCGCGGCGCAGAATGGGTCTGTCATCTTCATCCAGCAGTTCCTGGATTTCTTCGGGCGTCATGTTGCGGGTGCCGCCGGCTGCTTCTTCAGGAGAAACGGAATTCTGGCGGTCGAACACTCGTGTACCGCCAAGACCGGCGGTAATAGTGTTGCCGATCTGGTCTTCGGCAGGCTGGTCTTCCCCGGTTTCCTGGCCGGGCTCCAGACCGTCGCTGTCATTCAGTCCGGTCTGGGCATAGCCTGGCTGCTGGTAGTAGGCAGAACGGTTCTGGGGTGCAATGGTGTTGCCCAGAGGCTCCTGCTGGTCCTGCTCCTCTTCCTGTTCCGGATAGGACGGCGGTGTGGTGCCGGTCTGTTCGTTCTGACCGGTTTCCTGGCTGTTCTGATTTTCAGATGAACTGCCATAGGCCTCCTGGAACTGTCTGGAGTTCTGTCTGGCTCTTTCTATTCGTTTTAAACGCTCTTTGTTTCTGGCAAAATCATCAATTTTCTTTTCCATGGTGTCATCCATGTTGATGGAATCCAGAAGACTGTCCAGCGTATCCTGTCTGTCGTTTTCTTTCATGCCTCTTCCCCCTCTTCAGTATCTTATCAGGAGCATCTTTCCCCTTAAATCACCGATGCTCTTTTGGTTTGTCAATCATACCATTGAACAGAATTTTCAGAAATCCAATTTTATATCTCTTGGCTTTTCTGTCTGATTTCATATGGCATTCCCATTTTTACCGTGAAAAAGGAAGAAAAGGCTTCTGCCTGACGAAACTCTGCTTTTCAGCCCCCGGAGAGGATAAATAAAGCTCTGGGAAGGGCCGGGAGAAGCGGCAGCAGGGTACGAATCTTTGGCAGATCTTTAATGGATTTGAGCACCAGACAGCCCGGTCTGCTGCTTCTTGGCTTCCAGGTGGGGCGCAGCTGCAGAGGCTTTCTGATGGCATCAAAGGGCATGGAGGAAGAAAGGCCTGCACTCTCCAGAATCAGCGCCAGAGGACTCCAGCCCCGTTTAAGAAAGAGAGCGTGTTCCTGCTCATCCAGCCAGAGATCGTATTCCCTGAGAAACTGCAGGGCTCTGTTCTGATCCGCCAGAAAGAGAGGGGCCATATGCACGTCCTGGAGCTTTTCATATCGTTCCAGCCTGGCCTGAAAGACTTCATTTTCTTCATAGAGAACGAACAGTTCCGGTTTGTGTCTGGCGGGCTTTTCCTTTCTTCTGAGGGCTTCGCTGGCAAAGAGTTCCCGGACCTGCCTGTTCCATTTTCTGATGGCCAGCCAGGAAGGCGCATGCAGAGCTCTGCGGCATTCCAGACACAGGATCTGATCCGCACAAAGCAGCATCCGCAGATCATCAGCGCCTTCCAGAGACTTCAGGCACCCGCGGCAGATTCGTTCATCCAGTTGAGCTGATCCACGCATCGCTGCACCTCCCGGGATTTCTTGCGGCAGTAGCAGATCCCCAGACCATGAGGATCCTTCATGCTTCGTCCCACCCTGCCAAAGATCTGAATGAGACTGGCCATGGTAAAGACAGAATGATCTGCCAGATACACCATCACCTGAACGGACGGCACGGTGATGCCCCTCTCTAACAGGGTGGTGCACACCAGCACTCGGGTTTTGCCGCTTCGAAAAGCATCCATGATTTCATCCTTGTTCGAGCTGGAAGAAGAAATCCAGCCGGTGGGAAAAAACAGAGACAGAATGGCCCGGACTTTGGCCCCATCCCGCTTTCGGGGAACGTAGTAAAGCACCTGTCTGTTTTCCTGCCTGACCAGGCGAAAGAGCACCAGCAAAGAGCGCACAAACAGAATCAGCGCCGGGCCATAAACAATCTGCGGAACGCACAGCGGCTTGCCATGAGGTCTGGAAAAAAGCTCAATGATTTCCATGCGGCCTTCTTTTACCTGCTGCAGGCTCTTTTCATCGGGGGTGGCTGAAAGCATGAGCCGGTTGCCTCGGCAGGAGGCGGCTGCGATGTTTTCCAGCACCTCATTGCCCGCATAGGGAAAGGCGTCCAGCTCATCCAGAATCAGCAGATCAAAGCAGCCGGCATAGCGGTACAGCTGGTGGGTGGTGCAGACAATCAGATCCGCATCCGTGATCTCGGTAAATCCTTCGCACACCGCAATCACCGACAGCTCCGGAAAGTTCTTCTTCAGTCTGCCCGCAATTTCCACCACCACCTGTCTGCGGCTGATGGCAAAGCCCACCTTCTTCCCCAGGGAGAGGGCCCAGCAGATGCTTTCCAGGGTGATCTCCGTCTTGCCGGCTCCGGCTGCCGCAAAGATCAGCGCATCCCGGCCGCTTTGAAGCACCTCCAGAGCCTGGCGGGAAGCCTTTTTCTGCAGAGGAGTCAGTTCAAATTCCAGAACGGGACTTCCCTTCCACACTCTCTGGCTCAGCCTGGCCGGCGTTACGGGCACCCCTGCGGGAAGACGGCCGAAATCCAGACATTTGCGGCAGTAGTACAGTCCGTGATCCTTTCCAAAATAAGCCGGATCTGTATTGGCGCACCGGTGGCAGTACAGACCGCTCTCTGTGCCATCCTGCTTTCTGCTTTTCTCTTCCTGGTTTTCCATCAGAAGAGTCCGGGTCTTCTGCAGCAGTCCCGGACTTCTTTTTCCTGTTTCTTTTCGTTTCTGGTTCATACCGGTCAGAACACCATTTCTTTCTTTTTCTGTCCGGATCCGGAGAAAAAGAACGCAAAAAAAGGCCTTCCTGCAGACAGCCAGATGGCTGAATCAGGAAAGCCTGTAGAGTCTTTGTTTTGTGACCAGTTTCTCTTACTTCTCGTCTTTGAGACCATATTTTCTGTTAAATTTCTCAATACGTCCCTGAGCAGCTGCAAAACGCTGACGTCCGGTAAAGAAAGGATGGCAGTTGCTGCAGGTATCTACACGCAGAGTGTCTCCTTTGATGGTGGAACCGGATTCGAAAGTGTTGCCGCAGGAAGCGCATACGACTTTAACAGTATGGTAGTTAGGATGAATTCCTTTTTTCACAGTCCATACCTCCTTCCGCCTTAAACCATAGGCTGGTCTAAAGTAAGTGCTTGTGCATTATAACAAGTCCTGTACAGGGATGCAAACGCCAATTTACTCTGCTTCAGGCATTTACACCTGTTTTCCGTCTTCTTCCGGCTTCAGACCACACTTTTCAAGAAGACCGGAGATCTGCGAAAGGACCGTGCGGAGCTGTTCGTTTTCAGCTTTGAGCCTGGCAATTTCCTGATCTCTGGTCTGGATCTCGTTCACAAAATCCGTTTCTTGCTGAATTTCTGCAGGGGCTGGAGCAGATGGGGCTTCCTTTGGCGGCCGGCCGCGCTTTCCCGAAGAGGGAATGATGTTTCCCTGCTCATCCACCCGGCCCAGATACTTCCGGTGGTTGCGGGCCTGCTTTAATTCCGGCACCCAGACGGAGGTGCATTCATAGGCATAGGTGATCCCGGATTTTTTGTCTTTTCGATAGGAAATGGTCATGCTGTTCCCCCCTTTTCTGCGTTATAGCAGGAATCTCCGGTTTCGTTCAATTCTTTTGGAAAAGAAGCAGACTCAAAAAAGCCTCTGAATGCTTTCAGAGGCGCTGTACCACAATCAGGCTGTTACCGTTTCTGCCGCTTTTTCCGGATTTTCCAGACGTTGTACAGAATGTCCTTGAGGACAAGCATGGCATCCTGCTCATCAAATCCATACTCCCGTTTCAGTTCATCCAGCATGCCGCTGATCTGTCTGGCATAGTACGGGATGTTGACCTGGTCCTGATACTGGAGGAGCACCGGATACTTTGTGCCCCATGCGCTGGTCCAGTCGATTTTTTCCGTGAGGGCATCGCTGGTTTTCTCAATGGCTTCCTGGATTTCACAGGTGTCCAGATCAAACCGGATCAGTTCATCCAGAGAGACATGATAGAGCAGGGCCATCTTCTGACACTGCCGGATATCCGGCACCGTTTCCCCGGTTTCCCACTTGGAGACGGTCTGTCTGCTGATCCCCAGCTTTTCAGCCACCTCTTCCTGCGAATAGCTGCTCTTTTTCCGTGCCTGAAACAGGCTGTTTCCCAGATTCATTGTCCTTTTCTCTTTCTGTTCTTCATGCCTTCATTCTAATGAGGGATCTGCAGGGATTCCACCAGCCAGACAGGACACTTTAGCCCTGATTCCTGACATTCCCATGGCGCAGAAAGGAAATGGTTTTCTCTGGTCCAGATGCACAGAAGTCAGTATACCGGTCAGCTGGCCCGCAGCTTTTTCATCAGCTGTTCCAGCACATCGGCCAGCTTGTCCCGTTCTGAAGCTCTCTGTTTTTTCAGATCGTCCAGCTGCCACTGGAGCAGGCTGATCTTTTCATCCTTTTCTGCCAGCTGGCGCCGAAGCAGATCCATCTGAGAAAGAGGTCTGCCGTTGTCGATGATGGGATGGTCGCGGTGAGGCGGAATATAGGTGCCGCTTTCTGCTTCCGGAAAATGGTACCTGCTTCCCTTTGGTCCCTGGCCATAGCCGGAATCCGGGGCTTTCTGTATTACATCCGGGGTTTTCTGTTTTAAAGGAGCTACGGCTCCTGTGTCGGGATCCACGTATCCGAACAGACGAACCCGCTCGGGTGAAAGAGGCAGTTCTCCGTTCCAGTGTTCATCGAGAACTTCGTAGACATCGGTCATCCCTGTGGCGGAATTATAGCTTCTGATCAGTCTCATGAAGACACCTCCTGTTCTGACTGTTTTCTGAATTTGAGGTCAATATAACAGGGATCTTTGCGCTGTGAGCGGCCAGATTCGACGATCCAGCGGCCGTTTGGTCTATTCTCGCTTTCATCGATCTGTGAGTCTTTTTTTCAATCCGGATGCAGTGGTGTATTCTGTCTTCATGAACAAGCTGCAGAAGATTCACGGTCATCTGAAAACCATTAACCAGCACAAGGCCAGAGTCACCGGACTCTGCTTTCAGTGCGGCCTTTATAAACAGGGCCTTCTTCACGATCTGTCCAAGTATTCTCCCGTGGAGCTGAAAACCGGCTTCCGCTATTATCAGGGCTACCGCTCTCCCATCGATGCCCAGAAGGAGCAGGAAGGCTATTCCTTTTCCTGGCTGCACCATAAGGGACGCAACCCTCACCACTGGGAATTCTGGCTGGACAATTCCCCGCACGGCGTCATCGCCAATCCCATGAAATTCAACTACGTAGCCGAGATGTTCTGCGACCGCATCGCCGCCTGCCAGATCTACCAGAAGGAGAAATACAACGACTACTCCGGTCTGGACTACTATCTTAAAGGGCGAAACCGCATCCTCATTCATCCCGAAACAGACAGGCAGATTGTCTATCTGCTCAGTGACACCGCCCTGCACGGGCTCAAGCACACCATTGCCCTGATCCGCTCTCTGCTGCAGGAATACCGTTCCACCGGAAAGGTCACCCTGCCTCAGGATGCCGATGAAGTTCTGGCCATGGCGGAAAAGCGCCAGCATGAGCTGGAAGAGCAAGAAGCTGCAGACCGGACGAAAGCCGATGCTCAAACTCATACAAACGAAAAGACCTCCCGCTGACCAGATCGGATCCGGCGGGAGGTTTTCTTCATGATGATGTCTGCCATGGCAGGCAGATCTAGGCCTGTTCGATGAGATCCAGTTTTTCCAGGATCCGGGTCAGGTCGTTCTGGTTTTCGTAGTGAATGGAAATGCTGGAGCCGCTGATGCGCACAGGCGTCTGAAAGTAGTCTTCCAGCTGTCTGCAGGCTTCCTTGACAAACAGGTTTTCCATGGGATCTTCCGGTTTGGCCTGCTGGGCCTCGTTGGCCATTTTGACCGCCTGCTCCATGCGTCTGACAGACCAGCCGGAAGAGATGGCCTGGCTGGCCAGCTTCTGCATCTGGGAAGGATCCTTCAGACCCAGCAGGGCTCTGGCATGGCCCATGGACAGCTGTTTGGAGATGACATAGTTCTGCACGTTTTCCGGCAGCCGAAGCAGGCGCAGCAGGTTGGTGATGTGTTCCCGGCTTTTGCCCACCCGGACAGCAAGCTGCTCCTGGGTATAGTGCAGGTTCTTGATGAGTTCGTTATAGGCTCTGGCTTCTTCAATGACGTTGAGGTCTTCGCGCTGGATGTTTTCCAGCAGGGAGATTTCCATCATCTGCTTTTCATCGAAGTCCACGATAATGGCCGGAATCTCAGCCCGGCCCGCCATGCGGGAGGCTCTCAGTCGCCGTTCGCCGGCGATCAGGTCATACCCGTGAATGGACTTGCGCACCAGAATCGGTGTAAACACACCGTGCTGGCGGATGGAGTCAGCCAGTTCTTCCAGAGCTGACTGTTCAAATATCTTTCTTGGCTGATACGGATTGGGGCGGATCTCACTGACAGGCAGATTGATCTGCTGAGAGACGCCCTCTGCAGTTTTGGCATTCTGAATGTCGTCCAGGATTCTGGATACATCCTGACCAAAGATATTGGTCAGGCCCTTGCCTGGTGTACTGCTCACTATGAATCACCCGCTTTCTCTGATCTTCAGTATTTCTTTGGCCAGTTCCATATAGGCCTGAGCACCCTTGGACAGAGGATCGTATTCAAAGATGGATACGCCCCGGCTGGGTGCTTCTGACAGTTTGACGTTTCTGGGGATAGAGTTCTGGTAGACCATCTTGCCGAAAGTCTTGCGGACTTCCTGGCTGATTTCCACCGACAGTCTGGTCCGGATGTCGAACATGGTCATCAGGATGCCTTCGATGGACAGAGATGAGTTGAAGATTCTCTGGGTCAGCCGGATGGTCATCAGCAGATTGGTCAGTCCTTCCAGCGCGTAGTACTCGCACTGGACAGGAATGAGGACGCTGTCCGCGGCCGTCAGGGCATTGGTATTGAGAATGCCCAGGGAGGGCGGGCAGTCGATGAAGATGTAGTCATACTGGTCACGGACCGGTTCCAGCACTTCCCGCAGCACCTGTTCCTTGCCTTCCCCTCTTCTGTCCAGTTCCAGATCAGCACCGGCCAGCTGGTAGTTGGAAGGCAGCAGATCCACCGCCGGCTTCTGACAGCTTTCAATGACCTCGGTAATGGGCACGGTTTTCATGAGCACATCGTAAACCGTGTTTTCCGTTGTGGCCTTGGCCCTTCCCAGTCCCTGGGTGGCATTGGCCTGATAGTCCATATCAATGAGCAGGACCTTCTTGTCCAGTCTGGACATGGCGCTGGCCAGACTGATGGACGTGGTGGTCTTGCCCACGCCGCCTTTCTGATTGGCGATTGCTACAACGCGGCTCATCAGGCACCCTCCAGCGGCTTTTTCTTCATCTGCGCGTAGGGTCTGGGATAGCGGGCCGGTGTTTTCTTCACCTTGTCAAAATACAGATTGATGCGCTCTGCCTGATCCGTATCCAGAACAAATTCTTCCACCCGGTCCAGCTTCAGGCCGAGTTCCCGGATGGCTTTCTGGGCGGCTTCCAGTTCTTCGAGAGCACTTCTGCCCTTGAGGGCGATGAGTCTGCCGTCTTTTCTGACCAGGGGGGCGGTCAGTTCCAGCAGCAGGGCCAGTCTGGCCACAGCTCTTGCACTGGCAGCATCAAAGCTTTCCCGGTGGTCTGCCGCATAGTCTTCGGCTCGGGCATTGACCACCGTCAGGTTGTCCAGGTGCAGCCTGTCCTTGACCTCGTTGAGAAACCGGCAGCGTTTCTGCAGGGGTTCCACCAGGGTGATCTTCTTTTCAGGCCACAGGATCTGAACGGGGATGCCGGGGAATCCGGCACCGCTGCCCACATCGCAGAGGGTTTCAAACTCCTCCTTGAGGAAAGGAGTGACAGAATCGTAAAAATGTTTTTCCCAGATCTGGTCTTCTTCGGTAATGGCTGTCAGATTCATGACTTTGTTCCATTCCAGCAGAAGATCCTTGTAGGCTTCCAGTTTGGCAAGCTGTTCATCACTGACGGCATGGCCCTGGGCAGCCATGGCAGATCTAAATTCGTCTTTATTCATATGAAATCATTATAGCGTATCCACCCATCCCGCTCCATGAAGGCACCGGAGGGCAGAACGGAAGAAAGGACCGGTGACCCGGTCCGCCCGTATTCTGCTCCTTTCTTCCTTACTGTAACCAGTTTCTCCGATAATGTCATTCTAAACGATAATAATCTTTTTAGAGAATATTTATTGGAAATTTGTCAGATCATTTCGAAAGAAGTTCAGCAGAAATCCGGAAGAAGTGAGGCAGACGGCTGTTTCACGTCTGCCAGGTCATGAAAAAAAGACCCGGGCGGGTCTTTTTCCATGAAAGAAAGAAGAACTATTCTTCGTCCTCTTTGTCGTCGTCATCGGCGTCAGAAGATTCATCCTCGCCTTCTTCATCGAATACCGGTTCGTCTTCTTCGTCCTCAACGGACAGGGAATCGGTATCAATGATGGTTTTGGAATGAGACTGACGGGTCCGCAGATCCCAGGTGTTTTTGGGCAGGCTGGTAAAGCGGCCATCCAGGGACAGATCACTGTAGAACTGCGCGATATTATCATCATGCTGGCGCTGATTGAAGCCCATTTCTTTGGCTACAATATCCCACAGCTCCAGAAAGGACATAGGCTTGCCTTTTCTGGCGAGTACATCATAAGCAGTCTCGATCATCGACTTTTTCATAGAGTTCTCTCCTTACAAGATAACAGAGTGTACTGATCAGACTCGAAGTCGTCTACATGGATTCGACGGCTTCAACGCCGACCAGATTCAGAGCCTGGGCCATAACGACTTTTGTCGCACGAACCAGAGCCAGACGGCTGGCGGTGAGTTCCGGATTCTCCGGATCAATGACTTTGCAGACCGTATAGAAACTGTGGAAGCGGGTAGCCAGGTTCTGAATGTAATGGGTCATCTTGTGAACCTGTCTGGTTCTGGCGGTGTCCGCAACCACCTTCGGGAATTCCTGCAGAGTCTTGAGCAGCTCGATTTCCTTTTCGGAATCCAGGCCGGAAACCGTACTGGTTTCGGGCAGATCAGCTGCCTGACGCAGAATGGAACACATCCTTGCATGAGCATATTGAGCGTAATAAACCGGATTGTCATTTGATTTGCTACGGGCAAGATTCAAATCGAAGTCCAGATGGGAATCCAGGGCTCTTGCTACGAAGAAATACCGGGCGGCATCAGTGCCAACCCATTCCACCAGTTCATTGATGGTGGTGGCATTGCCCTTACGCTTGCTCATCACCACTTCTTCTCCGTTTTCAACCAGGCGCACCATCTGAATGATGTCTACGTTCAGTTTGTCGGGATCATGTCCCAGAGCTTCCATGCCCGCTTTCAGACGGGGAATATAACCGTGGTGATCGGCTCCGAAGAAATCGACCAGCGTATCGAAGCCTCTTTCATATTTATTGTCATGATAGGCGATATCAGGAACAAAGTAGGTGTAGCTGCCATCTTTTTTCTGCAGCACGCGGTCTTTGTCATCGCCAAACTGGGTGGTCTTAAACCACAAGGCACCATCTTCGGTGTAGGTCAGTCCCTTTTCATCCAGTCTCTCCAGCGCATTTTCTACGGCACCGGAATCCCGCAGAGTCTGCTCGCTGCTCCAGACATCGAATTCCACGCGGTAGTTTTTCAGATCGCGCTTGATCTTGTCCAGTTCGAAGGCAATGCCTTCGGTGCGGAAGAACTGCAGATTTTCAGGGGTGGGTTCTGCATAGCGGTCCCCATATTCCTTCGCCAGTTCCTGGCCTTTTTCCTGAATGTCTTTTCCCAGATAACCGTCTTCACCAATGGTCCAGTCCAGTCCCAGGGCTTCTCTGTAGCGGGCCTGCAGGGACAGAGCCAGATTGGTGATCTGGTTGCCGGCGTCATTGACATAGTATTCGCGGGTGACATCATAACCGGCTTTTTTCATGATCCGGCTGATGGAATCGCCCCAGGCTGCACCGCGGGCGTGGCCCAGATGCAGAGATCCGGTGGGGTTGGCGGAAACGTATTCCAGATTGACCCGGATGCCGTTGGGCTCTCCGGTTCCATAGTTTTCTCCCTTGGCGAGAATTTCTTCTACCACCTGGGAGTAACGGTCGGATTTCAGAATGAAATTCAGAAATCCGGGACCGGCAATTTCCAGTTTCTCCACTACGGGATCCTGGAAATGGTCCGCCAGAGCCTGTGCAATGGCGCGGGGGTTATTTTTCAGCTTTTTGGCAAGCTGCATGGCAAGGTTGCTGGAGAAATCACCCTGATCTTTTCTTTTGGGGATTTCAATCTGCACCTGGGCAGGGGACAGGTCCAGGTCAAAAGCTTCTTTTGCTGCCTGAACCAGCGCTGTTTTCAGTTCCTGATCAATTGCCGCCATGTTCATCGCTCCTTTCCTGTTCGTCTTCGTTGAGTCCAGTTTCATACTGTGCCTGGAAGGAAAAGCGCTGTCCTTCCAGGGTATAGGCTATGAGTGCCTGATTCTTTTCAAGTGTATAGCAGACATGGTCTAATGGGATTTCCATTTCCCCATATTCCGAAAAAACTTCCATCCGGCTGGTTTTGTCCGGACGGATCAGTGCACGGGTGTGGAGCTGGCCGCGGTTGTCCAGCATGGCCCCCTTGCGGCCAAGCAGCCACCGGCCTTCCTCCTCCTCGCTGCAGAACATCAGGCGGATGCCGCCTGCAGGGGCAGGTTCACTTTCACCAGGGCCTTCAAACAGGACTGTATTGTTTATCAGGTCAGTAATGAGAATCCAGGTTTTCATGATCATTTCGCTTTCGGGACCCCCTCCAGTTTCTGTTGGCTGAAGCCTTCCCGGAAGGGTCCTTTACTTATCGCATATACGGGAAGGTTATACCGAAATCATACGAATAATGCAACAGATTTCAGCCGATCCGCCCGATTTGTCCGTCTTTTCACTAGCATTTTCCTTTCCTGCAGAGGATGCAGGGAGCAAACCGGTATTCTTTTGCGGCGATATCAGGGGAAAGCGCTGTCAAAAACCGGGCTGGTTTCCCGATTCCTTTCCTTTTTCAGCCAGAAGAAAAAGGAAGACGGCCTGAAATCACCGAAGCCGGATGGCTGCGGCAGCTTTCAGAACATCTTCCTCAATCAGATTTTCCGTTTTTGTCTTATACCGTCTGTTTTTCGCTCTGTCTGGCCTTTTCCTGCTGGAGCAGCTGGCGGACTTCCATCCGCAGGCTTTTGGGAAAGAACACTCTGCGGGTGTTTTCCCGCTGGGTCAGCAGCAGCGCTCTGGCAATGGCTGAGGCCTGAGAAAGAGGCAGCAGCTCTTCGTCGCTGCTTAACACCAGAACCGGTCTGGAATCCTCTTCCGTATAGGGAAGACATTCACAGGGTCTGATTTCTTCCAGATCCTGGAGCCATATGCTGTTCATATGACGATCAGAACAGAGTCTGGCGATTTTTTCGCTGATCTCCTGCACCTGATCCTGTTCCACCACTGCCCAGTCGGGCAGTTTCCGGTTCAGAATGGCATCGGCCAGAAAGCGCAGCTGGTCATCAGGATGGTGCAGGCTCTCCTGCAGACCGGTGAAAAAGCGGGATTCATCCAGCAGCCAGAAGGTGCTGCTGGTCATGGGCTGTTCAAAGAAGCATTCCATGACGGCCACCGGCTGTTCGTTTCTCACTTCTCTCAGTCTCTGAAAAAACCGACACACCAGCCATTCATATCCGCAGGCATCCGGATGCAGATACACCTGGTGGTACATCTGATAGCGGGCCAGAATGTAGTCTTCCACCGCGTGGATGCCGCTGGCCTTCACCGCAAGCCGGCCGTTCCAGGTTCGCAGAGTCCGCAGCACCCGCTCCAGATCAAAGTGACCGTAGGTGGTGCCGGAAAAGTAAGCATCCCGCAGCAGATAGTCCATGCGGTCCGCATCCAGCTGGGAGCTCACCAGATCGGAAAGCAGCTGATGAGGGTGGGTGTGATTCAGCACGCTGACCACTTGTTCAGCCAGATGAGAATCCACCCGTCTGAGCAGCGCGCCGATTTCACTCTCTTCATCTAACAGCAGCTGCCAGGTCATTTCTTCATGACTGATGCCGCTCATCTTTTCAAAGGAATGGCTGAACGGCCCGTGCCCCAGATCATGAAGCAGACCGGCCAATTGGACAATGACCTTTTCTTCTTCACTGAGGGCAGCGGATACCGATTCGTTTTCTTCCGTGATCCGTCTGACGATTTCATAAACCCCCAGGGAATGGACAAACCGGGAGTGTTCCGCTGCCGGATACACCTGGAAATCGCCGCCCAGCTGATGCACCCGGTGCAGACGCTGGAATTCTCTGGTCTGCAGGGCATCCCAGATCACCTGTCTGGTGATGGTGATGTAACCGTGAATGGGGTCCCGGGTGACCTTCTTCTCACTGGTTTTCTGCAGCAGCTTCGGGCTCATTGATCTTCTCTTCCCGGATCACTTCAAATAACAGGGCGGCATCCGCCTTGGAGACCTGCTTGCGCAGCTCCAGCACCCGGACGCACAGCAGGCGGTTGCCAAATCGCATTTCTATTTCATCGTTTTCCTTCACTTCCGCCGAAGGCTTGGCGGGACGGCCGTTGACCTGGACTCTGCCCTGCAGAGCCAGTTCCTTGGCGGCTTCCCGTCTTTTGAGAATTCTGGCGGTTTTCAGAAATTTATCCAGTCTCATCTTGTTCTCCTGTACTGCGGATCCATCAGCACATCCATGGTGCTGGTGAGCAGTGCCATATAGTTTTTCTTCTTGTCAAAGCTGACCTGAATCTGCTGGTTCTTATAACTCAGCTTCAGGGCTCTGGACACCCGGCTGACGGCATCAAACAGACGCATGCCATCCACCTGGGTGCTCCATTCGGGGGTCATGCGGATGACGATGCTGCCACCTTCCTCTTTCAGGGAATCCACGCCGGGTTCGTTGACAAACAGATCCAGCCGGCGCTGGCGGAAGATCTGTTCCACTTCGGGCGGGATCTTGCCGAACAGGTCCTGAATCCGCTTATGGTAGGCTTCCAGATCGTGCAGATTCTCGATGGCCTTGATGTCCTGATACAGAGACAGCTTGTCGCCATCGTTGCTGGTAAAGGGAGCCGGGATGTAGCCGCCGGTCTGAATCTTGGCGGTCTTTTCTTCCTTCTTTTCGGGAATGGGTTCGCCTTTCTTGCGGGCGATGGCTTCCGAGAGCAGCTCCAGATACATGTCCAGACCAACCTGGTCAATGAAGCCGGCCTGCTGAGACCCCAGCATGTCTCCGGCACCGCGGATGGTCAGATCCCGCATGGCGATCTTGTAACCGGATCCCAGCTGAGTGAATTCCTTGATGGATTTCAGACGCTTGGCAGCCTTTTCGTTGAGGTTCTTGTCCGGACGGATCATCAGATAGCAGTACGCCAGCCGGTCTCTTCGGCCTACACGGCCACGGATCTGATACAGCTGGGCCAGACCGAACCGGTCTGCATCTTCGATGATGATGGTATTGGCATTGGCGATATCCAGTCCGGTTTCAATGATGGTGGTGCACACCAGAATCTGGTATTTGCCCTGGGCAAAGTCCACCATGACAGCTTCGATTTCTTCCCGGCTCATGCGGCCGTGGGCGACCCCGACGCTGGTGCCGGGGAACATTTCTTCCACCTTCTGGGCTTCACGGTAAATGTCCTGCACCCGGTTGTGCAGATAGAACACCTGACCGTCCCGGGCCAGCTCGCGCTGAATGATTTCCTGAATGACCTGCCCCTTCTTTTCCATGACATAGGTCTGCACGGGATGACGGTGGGCAGGCGGGGTCTGCAGCTGAGAAATGGTGCGCACGCCGATCAGGGACATCTGCAGGGTTCTGGGAATCGGGGTAGCAGACAGGGAGAGAACATCAATGGAGTTTTTCATCTCCTTGATTTTCTCCTTGTGCTCCACACCAAAGCGCTGTTCTTCATCGATGATCAGAAAGCCCAGATCCTTATAGTGAATCTTCTTGTTAAACAGTCTGTGGGTGCCGATGACAATATCCACACTGCCGTTTTCCAGCCCTTCTTCAATGGCCCGCATTTCCGAAGTCTTGGTAAACCGGTTGACCAGGGCGATGTTGGCGCCCACATCCTCAAACCGCTTCTTAAAGGTCTGCATGTGCTGCATGGACAGAATGGTGGTCGGACAGAGCAGTGCCACCTGCTTGCCGGCCGCAATGGCCTTGAAGGCACAGCGCATGGCCACTTCCGTCTTACCGAATCCGACATCTCCGCACAGCAGATGGTCCATGGGTTTGGGCTTTTCCATTTCTGCCTTGATTTCAGCGGTCGCCTGCAGCTGATCAGGTGTAGATTCATATTCAAAGGCTTCGTCGAATTCCTGTTCCAGGGGGCCGTCCGGCGGGAAGGCATAGCCGATATCCTGGTTTCTGGCGGCATACAGATCCACCAGACGGCCGGCAATTTCTTCCACCTTCTCGCTGACCCGCTTTTTCGTCTTTTCCCACTGGCTGCTGCCCAGCTTGGACAGTTTGGTGCCCACGCCTTCCTTGGAAATGTATTTGCGGATGAGCTGGAACTGGCTTAACGGGACATAAATGTCATCTCCATCCCGGTACACCACATGAAGATAGTCGGACTTGATGCCCTTGTTGTTTTCACGGGTCACAATGCCCAGATACTGGCCGATGCCAAACTGGTTGTGAACCACATAGTCTCCTTCTTCCAGTTCCAGTACGTTCTGCAGCACGGTTCCTTCCTTGAAGGTCTTCTGATAGGGAGTATGACGGTTAGCCTGCCGGAAGATTTCTCTTCGGGTATAGACCGTGGCCCCTTCCAGTTCAAAGCCTTCATAAAAATCCGGACTGATGAAGTGGAAGGCAGAAGTATCCATGTGCTGAGCCAGAATTCTCTGGTCTTCTTCTTCCAGAGCCAGATAGACGTTTTCCTTGACAGCCTGTTCAGGCACCCAGGCCAGATAGTTCAGACCCGGCCGCTCCACTGGATAGATGCCGCTCATCACCGGCTTGCCAAAGGAGACAAACTCGTGGAAGCTGACAGTCTTTCTGCCCTTGGCCATGGTATAGAAGTCATGGAACATGGTGTATTTGCCCAGACTCTTATGATCCTGGACTTCTTCCTGGATATAGGCGGTATTGTCCAGATTGAGCTGTTTGGCAAAGCGTTCCACATCTTCTACGGGAGAATAGATGATTTCACCTCTCGTGTAATCCAGAATGGAGGCCGGTTTGACATAGGAGTAATACCGGTACAGGTGAGGCTCGTTGTCATAGGTTTCCAGAGCCCGCAGATCGGATTCCATGGCATCCTGCAGCGTTTCAAAATCTTCTTCGCTCAGACGGCTTTTCTGCTTTTCCAGACCGGCATTGACTTCCGTTTTGATGGTTTCGATCTGCTCATCGGTAAAGAGCAGGTCTGTTGCCGGTACAATGACGGTTTCTTTCGCGCTGGTCAGAGTCCGCTGGGTTTCCAGACTGAAATAGCGGATGCTGTCGATGACGGTGTCAAAAAACTCAATACGCACGGGATGGGCGTGATTGAGGGAGTAAATATCGATGATGCCGCCACGGGAAGCAAAGGTGCAGGGGCGGTCGACATAGTTGACCCGGCTGTATCCGGCCCGGTTGAGCTTTTCCATGAGATCGGGCATGCTCATTTCCTGATCGACTTTCAGCGTAAAACAGAGAGAGTCAAACAGTTCCCGATCCGGCAGATAGCGCAGAAAAGCGGCGGTGTTGGCAATGATCAGCTTGGGCTTGTCATCCCGCATGTTTACCAGTGCTTCCAGCTGGCCTTCCCGCTCTTCCGGACTGGAGGCAATAGCCTGTACGCGCAGACTTTCTTCCATGGCAAACAGCACCACATTTTCTTCCAGAGGAATCAGGCGCTGGTAAAGCTGCTGGGCTTCATATCTGTTTTTCTTGACGATAATTCGTGTTTTCTGATCCTGTTCAAAGGCGGAAGCCAGAACCAGGGCCTCTTCCATGGAAGAAAGATTGCCCAGGTGATCCGAACCTTTCAGGACTTCTCGGACTGCCGGATTGTTCCGCAGGAGTATTTCAATTTTTGAATCCACTTCCAACCTCCTGGATATTCATTGTTGAATCTTAATCTGATTTTCTGTATCAGCAGAAAAAGCCTGACTGACGTCAAGCATGGTTTCTGATGAGTTCTATTGTGACAAATTCATCGGGGCAGACGGCTTTCAGATGCCTTATCTCTGCTGATGAACTGTTTTATTTCTTTTCTTCTGCTTCTGCAGCAGCATCAGCAGCAGGTTTCTCCTGCGCCACAGCCTCTTCCTTCTTTTCAGGTTTTGGCTTCTTTTCCTTTTTCGGCTTTTCCGGCTTGTGGTTGTAACGGTTCATGGCTTCAGAAAAGCTGTGGTCAATGGCAAACCAGGCTGCATTGGCCGCTTCTTCCACGGCCTTTTCCAGCGGTTCCTTCTCCTCAGGACGGAATTTGGAAAGGACATAATTGACGATGGGGATCTGAGGATCGCGGCCGATGCCGACCCGGATCCGGTCGAATTCACTGCCCATGGCGCAGGAAATGACAGACTTGACCCCGTTGTGTCCGCCAGCACTGCCCTTGGTTTTCAGACGGATGGAGCCAACGGGGGTGTCCATATCGTCATAGATGACCAGAATATCCTTATTGGTCAGACGGAAATAGTCCATGCAGGCTCTCAGGGAATAGCCGGAATTGTTCATGAAGGTTTCCGGCTTGAGAAAGATTACGTCTTCTCCCTTGATTTTCAGCTGGACGAATTTTCCTTCAAATTTCTCCCGGCTGATCTGTACACCGGCCATCTCGGCCAGTTTGTCCATGACCATGAATCCGGCATTGTGTCTGGTGTTGGCATAACGAACGCCTGGATTGCCCAGGCCCACAATCAGTTTCATACAAAAATCTCCTTCTGCCCCCGAAAGGGGGCACAACTGAAAAAAACGGGAAGTGACATTCCCGTTTGCTTTATTTTGTTTTGTCAGGGCTGTACAGAATGTGAAGTCTGCGTTCTGCGCCTTCCCCCTGAGATTTGGTGGTAATGCCGGGCATTTCAGCCAGGGCATTGTGAACAGCCTTTCTTTCATCCGCAGGCATGGGAGAAAGAACAGCTTCCACTTTGGTGCGTCTGACTTCCTTAGCCAGACGACGGGCCATGCGGCAGACCTTTTCATAGCGGTCTTCCTTATAGCCGTTGACGTCAATCAGCAGTCTGACTCTGGTTTTGAATGCTGCCGAAGCGGCGGCTTTCACCAGACGGTTGAAATCCTGCAGTCCTCTGCCTTCCTTGCCGATGAGACGGGCGTTGGAGTTGGTATCCACGCTGACCTTGTAGAAATCAGGTTCGTCTTCCCAGACGGTGACTTCTCCGTCCAGTTCAGCATTGTCAAAGTAATTCTGAATGTAGTCAGCGATGAACTGCTTAATGTCCTGAGAACAGTACACAGCGATCTCTACGGTTTTACCGATACCCAGAAATCCGGGTTTTTCATCGAGAACCGTATAGGTCAGTTCATCCAGTTCTGCGTCTTTGGCCTGGGCAGCGGCATCAAGAGCCTCTTCCAGGGTTTTTCCTGTGAATCGATCGAATTCCATAAGATTGCCCTTCTGCTTTCTCTTGCTTCTTAACGTTTACTTCTTAACACGGTTTTTCAGAATGCCGGCATCGGCTTTCTGATTGAGTTTTTTAGCCTTGTCCTGTTTGTCTGCAATGACGTGGCTCACTACGCTCAGTCCGGAACGGATGACGGAGGAAACCAGCCAGTAGAAGGACATGGCGATGGGCCAGCTGATGTACATCAGGGAGATCATGGCTGTCGTCATGTACATGGTCATGTTCATGGTATTGGACATCATGCCGCCCTTGGGCTGGTCGTATTTCTTCTTGACGCCGTCTTTCTTGTCCTGATACTTCTTCAGCCATTTGGGAAGCATCATGGAAATAATGGACATGGCGATCATCAGCAGGTAAACCGCGATGGGTCCCCACTGCAGATGTCTGAATCCATCCAGTGGTGTTTCGGACAGGGGGATGCCCATGAAGCTGCCGATTACGGTGGTGGCTGCACGCATGGTGGCGTAGAACATACCCATCATGACAGGCAGCTGAATGAAGGTCACCAGAATGGTGCCAAAGGGATGAATATCGTAATCGTTGTACAGTTTCTGGGTTTCCTGAGCCATCAGCATGCGGCTGCGCTCATCGTTCTTGCCCTTATACTTGTCCTGGATTTTTTCCAGCTGCGGCTGGATCTCCTGCATTCTCTGCGTTGCCAGCTGAGATTTATAGGAGAATGCGTAAATGATCAGCTGGATGACCAGGGTTGCCAGGATGATGCCCCAGCCTGCATCGGTAAAGGATGCAAACCAGTTGATCAGCTGGGCGATGGGCCAGACGATCAGTCCCTCGAACCATCCGTGAGACCAGGCTGTGGACCAGGTCGTGGGCTCAATGGTAATGGTATCGCCAGGAGTATTTTCCAGTTCATTGCGGATCTCTTCGTTGGAAATATCGGAAATGTTCACCTGATCCTTGTTGATGACCATTTCTTCGGATGCAATCAGTTGATCTGCTTTTGTTTTGCCGTCGGTACCTCTTGGATTGGAGCAGGCTGCCATTCCAAAGAGGACAAACATGCAGAGAAGCAGAATCTTATACTTGTCCTTGATAAAAGTGCTCATTAGTCTTCCTTTCTCGGGAATCTGTGCAGAGCTCTCTGACGGAGTTTTTCCATTTCCACCTTCAGCTCGGCATAGTCCATCTTTAGAAACGGCTGTCTGGCAACGATAATGAAATCAAAGGGTTCCTCGAAGGTGAAGACTTCATCAATCAGTGCCCGCATCTGCCGCTTAACGCGGGTGCGCACTACGGCGTGACCGATTTTCTTTCCCACACTGATTCCACCCCGGGCATGTGACTGCCTGGCGTCGTCAAAGTACATGACGAAAGCGGGGGACTTTACGGATTTCCTCTTTTGTATAATGGAGGAAAATTCGTAATTCTTTCTTACGCGCAGTTCTTTTTTCATTTTAGCTTGAAAGCGAAAAAAATCACCCTTGCAGGTGATCTTTTACGCGGATAAAACCTTTCTGCCTTTAGCTCTTCTTCTGCTGAGAACTTTGCGTCCGCCTACAGTAGCCATGCGGGCACGGAAACCATGAGTTCTCTTATGTTTGATCTTACTAGGCTGATATGTTCTTTTCATTGGGTTACACCTCTCAGTCTTTAATTTGTTTAGCGTTATCTGCTTTCAGGATTGCGCACGTCATTATAACAACAGAAAAATCTGCGTGTCAATTTGCGCCGAATATCCTTTCACTTTTTTACTCTGTTTTACCTGAAATTGCAAGACGTTTTCCGGGATCTGTGAAATCTTGTCCCGAGTCTGACATTTTCCAGGACCGGCTTTTTCAGCCGTTCATATTTTATAAGAGTTTGCCGGAAAGGAAAGAATTCCTGTTTTTCTGGCGTAATAGTCAAGACGGTTCTCTTCCTGCTTTTCTCCGGCTCTGATTTCCCTTTTCCATTCTGTTTCCTCGCCTCCATTTTTCTTCTTTTAAACGTCTGTTTGCCCAGGGTGCCCCAGAGATGTTCATGATTCGTGAACGCGAGGTAAAAATCCCCGTTTGGGGATAAGTTATCCCCCAAATTGTGAGTTATCCCCATCAGGAGTGTGGATAACTTGAGGATATTCTCGTCCTGTTTTTCCTCTCCGTGTGTAAATCCCCGGATATTACCCTTGTTTCCCCCGTTTTTCCCCTTTAATCTAAAGCAGAAACCAGTGTGGATAACCATTTGGGGGATAAGTTGTGATTATGCGATACCTATCGCAGATAATCGCTGTATAACCTGTTGATAAAGGGTAGTTATCCCCATTTTCTGTGGAAAGTTATCCACACATATCCCCATGGGGAAAACTTTATCCGCATCCGGCTTTTCCCCGCTGTGAATAACTGGGGGAGAGTTAACAAACCCTTCCCCCTCTAGTAGAATGGAAAAACCGCAAAGAAAGGAGTCTGGTGTATGAGCCAGTCAAACAACGAGATCTGGGCAGAGACTCTGGAGATCCTGAAGGACCAGAACACGCTGGGATTGAGCTCCCTGTCCGGACTCAGAACAGCGTCCCTGTTTAAAATTGCCGACGATACAGCTTATATTTCCTACCGGTCCAACATGGCAGCAAGGGTTCTGGACGCCTATCACACCGAAATCGAAGGAGCCATTTCCCAGGTCTACGGCACCCCGCTGACCATTTCGAAACTGACCCAGAAAGAGGCCGAAAACCTGATGCCAGAAGTGGTGGTCAAGGAAAGAACCAACAAGCTGCTGGCAACGTCCTTCAACCCCAGCTACACCTTCGACAGCTTTGTAGAAGGTGCCAGCAACCAGGAAGCCTATGCGGCAGCCTTCAGTTCCTGCAACGCCCCGGCCATCTGGAATCCGCTCATGGTCTATGGCAACTCCGGCCTGGGCAAGACCCATCTGCTCAATGCCGTGGGCAACTATCTGCGAGCTGAAAAGCCCGGCGTCAAAATTATCTATATGTATGCAGGCGATTTTGTGACCCTGCTGATCGATGCCATGAAGACCCGAAACGTCAATGGCAACACCGTCGAACAGGTCAAGGAACAGCTTCTGGACTGCGATTATTTTCTGATCGACGATATCCAGAACCTGAATCATTCCTCGTCTCAGGAGATCTTTTTCACCGTATATAACAAGCTTATTGCAAAAAATACACAGATTATTCTGACCAGTGATATCCATCCCACCAAGCTGCAGGGGCTGGAAGACCGTCTGATCAGCCGCTTCCGCCAGGGGCTGGCTGTCAACATTTCCAAGCCCTCCTTTGAGACCTCCAAAGCCATTCTGAAAAAGAAGGTGGAGGGCCGTGAGGATGACTGCCAGATCACCGATGAGGTCATGGACTTTCTGGCCATGCGCTTTTCCAATGACGTCCGTTCTCTGGAAGGCTCTCTGAACCGGCTGATTTTCAATGCCACCCTGTTCAATCCGGATGTCATCGACATGGCCTTTGCCACTCAGACCCTGCAGATGGAACCCGTCTCCGAACCCAAGAAAGAGGAGCTGACCATCAACACCATCAAGAAAACCGTGGCCCAGTATTACGGCTTCGCCTACAAGGATCTGGAAGGCAAATCCAGACAGAAACAGCTGGTCTGGGCCCGGCACATGATCGTCTACTTCTCCAGAACCATGCTCAACAGCACCTACAAGGCTATTGGGGAAGAGCTCGGACACCGGGATCACACCACCATGACCAACAGCTACAAGCAGGCCGTGGAGCTCAAGCGCAAGAAACCCGACTTCGCCTCGGCCATGAAGGACCTGGAGAAGAAACTCAGCGGCTAATCCACCGCAATCCACGGACAATCCACGCGTTATACAGCGCGTTTCTGCCATGAATAAAAGAAAATCCGGAGTTATCCCCCGGATTTGGCGCCCTTATTGTTATTACTTATACTTAAAAGTGAAGAGGGGCAGCGCCCCCAGGAGGCCTTTTTATGAAATTCACCATCAATCGTGCCGCCCTTCTGGAAAGAATTACTACTGCCGGAAAGGCCATCACTGTTCCCAACCCGCGCCCGGTGTACACCGGGCTGTGGATCCATGTTGAAAAAGACCACATCTCCATTATGGGAACCGACGAGAACTTTACGATTCAGACTCACATCATGCCTGGCGAGCTGACCATGCTGGATGTGGAGGAACCCGGCGATATCGTTCTGGAATCCCGATTCCTCAGTGAAATCGTCCGCAAGATGGACGGAAACCGCGTCACCATCGAAACCGAAGGCGTAGAAGACCGCGGCAGAGACATCGTCATCATCAGCGATGAAAACAATACCTACCGCATGAATTACCTTCATGCCGACTCCCATCAGAGCATTACCCTGCCCCCGAGAGCAGAACAGTTCTCTCTGCCCGGCCGGATTATCAAGGAAATTGTCCAGTGCGTCGGCTACTGCGTTGCGGCAGAAAGTGAATCCCGCGTTGTGCTCAAGGGCATCAACCTGAAGGCCTACGATAATGTCGTAGAAGCCGGAGCCACCGACTCCTTCCGCATGTCCCTGAAGAAAATTGCCGTGAATGATCCCGAAAAGCCCGGCATTCATCTGATTCAGGATGAACCTCTGGATTTCAGCATCACCGTACCCACCAGACCCATGCGTGAACTGGCCAGAAGCGTCAGCGATGATGCTATCGTCTATGTCACCATCGACCGCAAGAACATCCGCTTTGACTACGAAAAGACCACCTTCTGCACCGTGCTCCAGGAAGGCCGTTTCCCGGATCTGAAATCCATTATTCCGCCTGCTGCCAATGTCACTACAGTGCTCACCGTCAACGGAACGGAGCTGCAGCACCTGGTTGACAGGGCAACTATCTTCTATTCCACGGACAATGAAGCTCTGCGCTTTATCATGTCTCCGGAAGAGCTGAAAATGTTCTCTTCCAAGAACGGTGTCGGCGAATCCAATCTGACCATGATGAACTACGAAGTAGAAGGCACCAGCCTGAAGCTGACCTGCAACGGCCGCTATCTGCTGGAAGCTCTGCGTGCTATGCAGGCTGAGGACAAGATTCAGATTTATTTCTGCGGTGAACTGGGCCCCTTCCGCATTGAGGACCCCAACCACCCCGATCAGATTTCCGTGATCGTCCCCATCCGCTCCTACGACTGGTAGGAAGCCGGCATCCCGAAACACAATTCATACTCCCAGACCGGAACGGGCGACTGTTCCGGTTTCTTTTTAGTAAAACTGCAGACAGAAAAAAGCTGCCTCAAAAGAAGGCAGCTGGGAAAATCGGGATTTTCAGGGCTTTACAGGCCGTTTTGCTCAGGAAGGAACAGGACCATTATTGGCCTGTTTTTTTATTTCTGGCTGAAAACAGGCCCGTTTAGAAAGGGATCGAGGCGAAATCAGGGGTTAAATATGGTATAATTCATGAGTAAAAAGAGGTGTACTATGCAGTTTAAACTTGAAGATGAATATATTACCCTGCAGCAGATTCTGAAAGCCTGCGATGTCATCGCCAGCGGCGGACAGATCAAACCTTTCCTGGCTTCTCACACCGTGCTGGTCAATGGTGAACCGGAAGACAGAAGAGGCCGCAAGCTGAGAGCCGGTGACGTGGTGGAAGCTGACGGAAAGACAATCGTCATTGAATGAACATTCAGAAGCTGAATCTGACTCATTTTCGGAATTTTGAATCGGCTTCTTTTTCTTTTGACCCCGAAACCGTCCATGTTCTGTATGGACGCAATGCGCAGGGGAAGACCAATCTTCTAGAAAGCATCTATTTTCTGAGCCATCTCCGTTCCTTTCGGACCCGGAAACTTCCCAGTCTGATGGAGTATGGCCAGAATGATTTTCGCATCGAATGCGAACTGGAAACCAGAGGACGGACAGAAGAGCTGGCTGCTGCATTCAGCGCCAACAAGAAACATCTGTTCCGCTATGGCAATCCGGTTGGCAGCTACTCCTCTTTTGTAGGCATTCTCAATGCTGTACTGTTCTGCCCCGACGATCTGAACCTGTTTTCCCTTTCTCCGGCTGCCCGCAGGCAGTTCATGGACATGGAGCTGGTGAAGCTTTCCAAAAGCTACACCTCCACACTGTCTCATTATCAGAAACTGCTCAAGGAGCGAAATCTGGTGCTCAAGGAACGGGTTCCCGACCGGACTCTGGCCTTTACCTATTCGGATCTCATGGCCAGGGATCAGGCGGTTCTCATCAGCCAGAGGGCTGAATTTCTCAGACGGCTGGAAAAGGAAGCCAACCGCCTGCTTCCCTTCTTTTCCAAGAAGGATGAAGAAGTGCTCAAGATTCGATACGTCACCTGCACGGATCCCGACGGCGAGATCGAGCAGGAACTGAAAAAACAGTACGACGAAGACTGGAAGCGGGACGTCTTTCGCCATTACACGAATACAGGCGCCCACAAGGACGATATCGAGTTTTATCTCAACGATGTTCTTCTCACCCAGACGGCCAGTCAGGGACAGAAGCGCACCGTCCTGCTGTGCCTCAAGCTGGCACTGACCAAGCTGATCCGGGAAACCAAGGGAGAATATCCCATTCTCCTGCTGGATGATGTGTTCTCGGAACTGGATGTTCCCCGGCGCATTCAGCTGATCCGGCAGATTCCCGAGGCTATGCAGGTTTTCATTACGACTACAGAACAGATCCCCCCGGAATGGTTTGACCGTCCAGCAAGATTTTATACTGTCGACCACGGGGTTATGAAGGAGGGAATTTTTGATGTCTGATACCCTGGAGAACTCTGTAATTGAATTCGACAAACTGGCTGAAGAAGCCACCCGTGTCGATCACTCCTATACTGCCAATGACATTCAGGTCCTGGAAGGACTGGAAGCCGTCCGCCTGCGTCCTGGCATGTACATCGGTTCTACTTCCGCCCGCGGCCTGCATCATCTGGTGTGGGAAATTGTCGACAACGGCATCGACGAAGCTCTGGCGGGTTTTGCCACCCAGATTGACGTCACCATCGAACCGGGTGATGTCATTGCCGTCCGGGACAACGGACGAGGCATGCCTGTTGGCATTCATGAAAAAACCGGTATTTCTGCCGTAGAAACCATCATGACCGTGCTCCACGCCGGCGGTAAGTTCGGCGGCGGCGCCTACAAGGTGTCCGGTGGTCTGCATGGTGTTGGTGCCAGTGTCGTCAACGCCCTGTCTTCCTGGCTGGAAGTCACCGTTTTCCAGGGCGGATCCTGCTACAGAGTCCGTTTTGAAAACGGCGGCAAGACCGTGGAACCCCTGCACTGCATCGGTCCTTCTGAAGAAACCGGCACCCTGGTGCGCTTCAAGGCTGATCCTGCCGTATTCAAGGAAACCACCGAATACGATTTTGATACGCTGAACACCCGAATCCGTCAGCTGGCTTTCCTGAACAAGGATATCCGCCTGACCCTGACAGACAGACGAAATCCGGACGACATCCGTGAAATGAACTACAAGTTCGACGGCGGTATTCTGGACTACGTTAAATTCCTGAACAAGGGCAAGAGTCTGGTCACCCAGAAAATTGCCTACGCCGAAGGCGAACAGGACAACATCCTGGTGGAAGTGGCTCTGCAGTACAACAACGACTACCAGAGCCAGATCTATTCCTTCGTCAACAACATCAACACCCAGGAAGGCGGCTACCATGAAGACGGCTTCCGCCTGGCCCTGACCCGTGAAATCAATAAATACGCCAAGGACAACAATCTGCTCAAGAAGGATGAAACCCTCTCTCAGGATGACGTGAAGGAAGGCCTGGTGGCCATCATCAGCGTCAAACATCCCGATCCCCAGTACGAAGGACAGACCAAGACCAAACTGGGCAACTCTGAAGTGAGAAAGATTGTTTCCAATGTGCTGGGCAGACAGCTGGAACGCTTCTTCCTGGAGAATCCTGCTGATGCCAGAGCCATCATCGATAAGGGTATTCTGGCCAATAAGGCCCGCCTGGCTGCCAAGAAAGCCAGAGAATCCACCCGCCGCAAATCCGCGCTGGACGGTATTGCTTCCCTGCCAGGCAAGCTGACCGACTGCTCCAGCCGCGATGCCAGCGAAAGTGAAATCTTCATCGTCGAAGGTAACTCCGCCGGCGGCAGCGCCAAACAGGGCCGGGATGCCAGAACACAGGCCATCCTGCCGCTGCGCGGAAAAATTCTGAACGTTGAAAAAGCCAGAGAAAGCCGGATCTTTGCCAATGCGGAAATCAACTCCATGATCACCGCCTTTGGCTGCGGCATTCTCAATGAAGTCGATACATCCAAGCTGCGCTACCACAAGATCATCATCATGACCGATGCCGATGTGGACGGCTCCCATATCTGCACCCTGATGCTTACTTTCCTGTACCGCTACATGAGACCGGTCATTGAAGAAGGCTATGTCTATATCGCTCAGCCCCCTCTGTACAAAGTGCAGAAGGGCAAGAAAATTGCCTACGCCTACAAGGAGCAGGAAATGGATATCCTGCGTGAAGAATTCAAGGACGGCAAGGTTCAGCGATACAAAGGTCTGGGTGAAATGGATGCCGACCAGCTGTGGGAAACCACCATGGATCCCAAGAGAAGAATTCTTAAGCGCGTCAACATCGATGATGCTGTAGAAGCCGATTCCGTCTTCAGCATGCTCATGGGTGAAGACGTAGATCCCAGAAGAGATTTCATTCAGGAAAACGCAACCTATGCGAACCTGGATATTTAGTGAAGGAGGGTGAATGAATGTCAGACAACAACAACAGAGATCTGGAAGCTCTGGACAATGAAGACCAGGAAGAAGAAATTCACCTTCACGATGCCGTAGAAAACGTGGAAATTGTCCGGGAAATGAAGGATTCCTTCCTGGACTACTCCATGTCCGTTATCGTTCAGCGTGCCCTGCCCGATGTCCGGGACGGCATGAAACCTGTACACCGCCGTATTCTGTACGCCATGTCCACTCTGAACATGTCTCCGGGATCGGCTCACAAGAAAAGTGCCCGTATCGTCGGTGATGTGATCGGTAAATACCATCCTCATGGTGATACGGCTGTATATGAAGCCATGGTCCGTATGGCACAGGACTTCTCCTACCGCTATCCGCTGGTAGACGGCCACGGCAACTTCGGCTCCCTGGATGGAGACGGCGCTGCGGCCATGCGATATACCGAAGCCAGAATGTCCCGCATCTCTACAGAGATGGTGGCCGATCTGAACAAGGATACCGTCAACTTTACCCCGACCTATGACTCCGATGGCGTAGAACCGGAAGTTCTGCCCTCCCGCATTCCGAACCTGCTGCTCAATGGTGCTGTAGGTATTGCGGTTGGTATGGCGACCAATATTCCGACCCACAACCTGAATGAGGTCGTGGATGCCATTGAAGCCGTTATGGATGATCCCAATATCACTGTGCCCGAACTCATGGAAAAGATTCCGGGTCCGGACTTCCCTGCCGGAGGTCTGATTGTCGGACGCAAGGGCATCCGCGATGCCTATGAAACCGGCAAGGGCACCATTATCGTTCGTGCCAAGTACCGCATTGAAGAAATGAGCGGCGGCAAGAAACGTGTCGTTTACTACGAGATTCCCTATGGCGTCAATAAGATGAAGATCTATGAAAAGATGGCTGAAGTCATCCGCAACAAGGAAGTCCAGGGCGTAACCTATCTGAACGATGAATCCAACCGTGAAGGTGTGCGCATCGTCATGGAACTGAAAAAGGATGTACAGGAAGACGTCATCATCAACAAGATGTTCCGTCTGACTCCTCTGCAGTCCAATTTCTCTGCCAACATGCTGGTACTGGAAAACGGACGCCCCAGACAGCTGTCCCTGAAGCAGATCATCATCGACTACATCGATCATCAGATGGAAGTCATCCGCCGCAGAACGGAATTCGATCTGAAAAAAGCTCTGGAGCGGCTGCATATCGTAGAAGGTCTGCGTATTGCGCTGGATCACCTGGATGAAGTTATTCATATGATCAGAAGTTCCCACAAGGAAGAACCTGGTCTGATCGAAGACATGAATGCAGCCTTCGGTCTGGATGAACTGCAGTCCAAAGCCATCCTGAGCATGCAGATGCGCCGTCTGTCCGGACTGGAACGGGAAAAAATCGAAGCTGAATACAATCAGCTGAATGCCGATATCGCCGACTACAGAGATATCCTGGCTAACGATACCCGGATCCTTGGCATCATCAAGGACAATCTGGAAGACATCCGCAAGAAATACGGCGATCCCAGAAGAACGGAAATCGTGGAAGGCAGCTACGATGTCATGGATGAAGATCTGATTCCTGAAGAAGATATCGTTGTCACCCTGACAGAAACCGGCTATGTTAAGAGCCAGCCCGTCAGCACCTATCACACCCAGAACCGTGGCGGCCGCGGTATCCGTTCCATCTCTCTGAACGAAGAAGACTCCATCGATCAGATGGTGACCATGTCCAGCCATGACTTCATTCTGCTCTTCTCCAACCTGGGCAGAGTGTATCGTCTGAAGGGCTATAACTTCCCCTCCGGAAGCAGAACCGCCAAGGGCCTGCCCATTGTCAATCTGCTGCCGCTGCAGGAGAACGAAAGCATCAAGGCTCTGCTGCCCTACTCCAAGGATGATGACGCGGAAAACCTGTTCTTCGTTACCGAAAAGGGTCTGGTCAAGAAGACTCCCATTTCGGAATTCAAGAACATCAACCGCAACGGTAAACTGGCGATCCGTCTGAATGACGATGACCAGCTGGCCTTCGTCAAGGGTACTCTGGGCAATGAAGATATCTTCATCGCCGGATCCAACGGTAAGGCGATTCATTTCAAGGAAGACACCATCCGTCAGATGGGACGCAGCGCAGCCGGTGTCCGCGGCTTCAATGTGGACGGCGGCAAGGTCGTAGGCGCCTGCAGCTCTTCGGAAGGCACCTTCATCTTTGCCCTGTCTGAAAACGGATATGGCAAGCGTTCCGACATGCTGGAATACCGTGAAACAGCCCGAGGAGGCAAGGGTATCATTACTCTGCGCATCACCGAAAAGACCGGCAGCCTGGTAGCTGTCAAAGCGGTGAAGGGTGATGAGGATGCCATGATCGTATCGGATCAGGGCACCATGATTCGTGTTCACCTTTCCGATATCGGTGTCTATTCCCGTAACACCCAGGGTGTGCGCGTCGTACGATTCGGCGAAGATGACCACGTCAATCGTGTCACTCTCACCGAACATGACGATGAAGCAGAAATCACGGTTCCTGCCGATGATGAAAATCCGGAACTGCCAGTACCAGAATCTGAACTGGAAGATGAACCTGTAGAAGAAATCGAAGAAACTGAAGAAACCGAAGTGATGGAAGCACCTGAACCGGCGGAAGCCTGAAAATCGGATTTCTGAATGAAATAAAGTGGAATACCCCCGAAAAGAGGAAAATCTGAACGGTTTTCCTCTTTTTTCTGATTGATCATATGAATAAGAAAGACCGAATCAGATATTTCTAGAACAGAAATCAGAGAAATTGCATCTGAACTGCCTGTTTTATGAATTCGTTTTGAAAGAAATGGGATCGATAGTACTTTTAAATCCGACTTCTGAACAGAATTTTAGGAATGGAAAATCCGGAAAATGGGGAGAAGGAAGAGAAATTCTTACACGGTTATTGTGTAATGGTTTGACCAGACAGATTCTGAAGTGCTAGATTATAGGAAATCTTTGAAGAGGAGAGTACAGGTTCAGACTGCTGCAGAGAGGGCATGGCTGGTGAGAATGCCCGCAGAAACAACCATGGAAAAGCACCTCGGAGAGATTCGGCGAACCCATTGATCAGTAGCCGGTCCGGTCTCAAACCGTTATCATGGCAAAAGACCCGAAAGGGTAAATTAGGGTGGCACCACGAGATCCTCGTCCCTTGGACAGGGTCTTTTTATTTTGCAAGGAGGAAAATATGCTGGATATCAAATTCGTCCGGGAAAATCCTGATCTCGTCAAAGAGAACATGAAGAAGAAATTCCAGGACAGCAAACTGCATCTGGTAGATGACGTCATCTGCGATGATGCTGCACTGCGCAGAACTCAGCAGGAGGCTGATGCCCTTCGTTCTTCCCGTAAAAAGATCTCCAAACAGATTGGAGCTCTCATGGGACAGGGTAAGAAGGATGAAGCAGAAGCAGCCAAGGCTGAAGTGGCAGACATTGCCGACAAGCTCAAAGAGCTGGAAGTGAAGGAAGAATCTCTCAGAGAAAAAGTTCTTCACAACATGATGCTGATTCCGAACATGATCGCTGATGATGTTCCTATCGGAAAAGATGATTCTGAAAACGTGGAAAGAGAACGTTTCGGTGAACCTGTGGTTCCTGATTTCGAAATTCCCTACCACACCGAAATTATGGAAAGACTCAATGGCATCGATCTGGATGCAGCCAGAAGAGTAGCCGGCAACGGTTTCTACTATCTGACTGGAGACATCGCCAGACTGCATTCCGCCATTCTGTCCTATGCCAGAGACTTCATGATCGACCGTGGATTCACTTATGTGATTCCTCCCTATATGATCCGTTCTGCTGTTGTAGACGGCGTTATGTCCTTTGCTGAAATGGATGGCATGATGTACAAGATCGAAGGCGAAGACCTGTATCTGATCGGTACTTCCGAACATTCCATGATCGGCCGCTTCATCGATCAGATCATCGATGAAAAGGATCTGCCTTACACCCTGACTTCCTATTCCCCCTGCTTCCGCAAGGAGAAAGGCGCTCACGGTATTGAAGAACGCGGTGTCTACAGAATTCACCAATTCGAAAAGCAGGAAATGATCGTTGTCTGCAAACCGGAAGAATCCAAGGAATGGTTTGAAAAGCTGGCTCAGAATACAGTCGACTTCTTCAGAACCATGGACATCCCTGTCCGCACTCTGGAATGCTGCTCCGGTGACCTGGCTGACCTGAAGACCAAATCCGTCGACGTAGAAGCCTGGTCTCCCAGACAGAAGAAATACTTCGAAGTTGGTTCCTGTTCCAACCTGACCGATGCCCAGGCCCGTCGTCTGCGCATCCGCGTCAAAGACAGCAAGGGCAATAAGTACTACGCTCATACTCTGAACAACACCTGCGTAGCCCCTCCCCGTATGCTCATCGCCTTCCTGGAAAACAACCTGCAGGCTGATGGCTCCGTTGTCATTCCGGAAGTTCTGCGTCCTTACATGGGCGGAAAATCCGTTCTGACTCCTGCTGACAAAACCAAAAAGCAGTAAGAAAAAAGATCTGCTCTCGCAGATCCTCTTTCAATAATGAAAGCCCTGTCGCGTGACAGGGCTTTTTCAGTTATGTTTTCGGTCGATTTCAAAGGGATGGAATCATCCATTTCCATCTGAACAGAAATGGGAATGGATGATCTGAATCTCATGGCAGAAGTCAGTCAGACTGGACTAGCGTCTGTCATCGTTTCGTCTGGCCATGCCAACGTAACGAAGCAGCTGAGCCAGGGAAACAAAGACACTGGCCAGATAGGTGCTTGCTGCAGCAATCAGAACTTTCTTGGCACCGGCATAATCGGCAGGTGAGAATTTCGGATCGGTCTTCAGAGTGTTCAACGCTCTGTAGGAAGCATTCAGTTCCACAGGCAGAGTCAGCAGACCAAAGATCAGAGTGGCCGAGAAGCAGATGACACCAGCCCACATCAGGCCCGTCACGTCGAGAAACAGACCAAGCAGAAACAGAGGGATGGCCATGTTGTTAGCGATGTTGACCACGGGAACAAACATGGTTCGCAGCGTCATGGGAAAGTAATGTCTGGCATGCTGGATGGCGTGTCCTACTTCATGAAGAGCAACACCGACAGCAGCCACTGTCGCTGCGTTATAGGTGGAATCCGAAAGCCGGACCACATTGGTTCTGGGATCGTAATGATCAGACAGAGAACCGCTGACGCGTTCGATCCGAACATCATACAGACCATTCTTGTCCAGAACATACCGGGCAGCCTGGGCCCCGGTAATGGATGAGGGAACCTGTGAGTATTTCCGGAAAGTGGAATTGACCCACATGCTGCAGATCATGGAAAACAGCAGCGCCAGAAGAACCCAGATATAAGCTGGATCCCACCAGCCATAGCCATAACCGTAACCATAGCGATAAGGATAGAACATAAGAATCACCTTTCAATCATTTCGTTTTTCTTGAGCACTTACTATACCTCTATTGTAGAAGGAAGAGGGGAATTCCGATCCTCCGAAAACCGTGCAAAATAAAGAACAGAAATAATTATAATTATACTATATAAATTAATTATGTAGTATAAAAAGAATCAAATTTCTGCTCTTAAAAGATTTGACATTGTACCCCATCTTCAGTAAAGTAAATAGCGCTACTACAATAGTACCTTATGAACCGTGTCAGGTCGGGAACGAAGCAGCACTAAGTAGGCTCTGCTATGTGTAGTAGTTTTGTTGAAACTTCACCGGTGATGTCATCACCGGTTTTTTTGTATTTCCCTGTTCTTCAGGAAGAACGGTCAGAGGAAAAGGAGAAGAATGGAGATCTGATTAATCCCGGAGACTTTCTGGCTCCCTGCTCTGATAAAATTGTATTTATATCGGAAAGGAGGCTGCCCACATGCAGGAAAACGATCCCCGTATTCTATATATGAAGGAAGCCCTGCGTCTGGCCAGAGAAGCCCAGGAGCGGGATGAAGTTCCCATCGGCTGCATCATTGTCCATGACGGAAAGATCATTGGATCTGGCTCGAACCGCCGCGAGGAACTGCAGCAGCCTTCCGCCCATGCTGAAATGGAAGCTATTGCCCAGGCGGCAAAAGCCCTGGGCAGCTGGAGACTGGAAGACTGTGATCTCTATGTCACCCTGGAACCCTGTCCCATGTGTGCCGGAGCCATTATCCAGTCCCGGATCCGACAGGTTTATTACGGTGCTTATGATCCCAAAGGCGGCTCAGTCGATACCTGTATCCGGCTGTTTGAAGTGCCTCAGTACAACCACCATCCCGAATGGGAAGGCGGAATACTTGAGGACGAATGTGCCGGTCTGCTCAAAGCCTTCTTCAAAATGAAAAGGAAAAAGAAGACTTCTCTTCCCTGCCCTACAGAACCCGGACCGGATCAGAACGAATCAGTCAGAACGGCTGAAGATCTGTCCACCAGCAAATCTGAAACAGGAGAAGAGAGCTTCAGACAGGAACAAAATGCATCTGAACAGGAAATCTGATCATTCAGATTGGCCTGAAATGTATGAATCAGGATCTGAAAGGAGGAAATCATATGGCTTATCAGGCGTTATACAGAAAATATCGTCCATCCAGCTTTGAAGAAGTGGTTGGACAGAGACAGATCGTCAAAACGCTGACCAATGCCATCAGCCGGAACCGGATTGCTCATGCCTATCTGTTTTCCGGTCCAAGAGGTACGGGAAAGACATCCATCGCCAAGATCTTTGCCAGGACTCTGAACTGTACCGGTGAGCATAAGCCCTGCGGTGAATGTGACAACTGCAAGGCTGCTCTGAGCGGTTCCCATCCGGATATTGTGGAGATTGACGCCGCCTCCAATAACGGCGTGGATGAAGTCCGCAATATCATCGACCGAATCAGCTATTCTCCCATGATGGGAGAATACAAAGTCTACATCATCGACGAGGTTCACATGATGAGTTCCGGTGCCTTCAACGCACTGCTCAAAACCATCGAGGAACCCCCTGAAGATGTCATTTTTATCTTTGCTACAACAGAACCCAACAAAGTTCTTCCCACGATCCTCTCCCGCTGCCAGAGATTCGATTTCTCCAAGGTTTCTGATCCGGATATCATCCATCGTCTGAAACAGGTCTGTGAGGCTGAGAAGATTACGATTGATGATGACAGCCTGGCGCTCATCGCCTCCCTGGCGGATGGCGGTATGCGTGATTCCCTGTCCATCCTGGATCAGTGTTCTGCCTTTGCCGGAGAAGATCCCATCACCCCAACTCTGATCCGTGAGATCTATGGAGTGGTCACCAGCGAAGACATCGGAAAGATCTTTGCGGATCTGACTCCGGAGAAAGCGGATGAAGCTGTTGCAGCTCTCAAGCGAATCAGTGACCAGGGCATGGATCTGAAGAGATTCACAGCAGATCTGATTTCTCTGCTCAAGGATTCTCTGCTTCTGGACTATGCACCCAATACGGAGCTGATTACCGGAAAAAGAAGAGATGTTCTGTCTCAGTATTTCCTGCCTGCTTCTTCCAGACAGAGAAGATTTCTGCTTTCCAATCTGATGGATGTCTACAACAAATTCGTCTACGCTTCCTCTATTCTCGATTATCTGGAGACCAGCCTGCTGCAGAGCATCTATCTGCCGCCTGAACCTTCACATGATCAGCAATATGATCATGCAGATATCCATAGGAATGGGCGGAAATCCGGATCTGACGACAATGGGACAATCAGAAATAATCCGGGAAAAAGCCCTAAACCATCAAGGAAAACAAGTTTTTCTACGCAATTCTTCCAATCTGATGTTTCACGTGAAACAATTTCCCACCAGGAAGATGACGATCTGAACAGCCTTCTCTATGACGAAAAAATCCTGGGAATGCTCGTTGCGGCGGATAAACAGACGAAAAAGAAAATCTCCGATCATATCTCGGAACTGCCCAAATATCTGAATGATCTGAAATATGCGAAATTTGCTTCCGCTCTTCAGAATGTCCAGCTGATGGCTGCTGGAGAACATTTTATGATCGTTCATACACAGCACGCTGCTGAACGGGATCTGATCAATGACCTGGAAGACAATCAGGGCTTTGAAGACTTCACCAGAGAGGTGATCGGAGAGCCCTACAGAGTCTATGCTGTGACCAGCCAGAAGGCGAAAGAACTCATAGGACAGTTCAAGACAAGAGCGGCGAATAAAAGCCTCCCAGCGGCCGTTAAAATCGAGCTGAGGAATACTGGGGCTGATCAGCCGGTAAAGGCAGTAGACGAGCTCTCTGACGAGGATGCAGTCCGTGCCATGTTTCCGGATGTGAAAGTGATTGAAGACTGACAGGACAAGTCACAACAACCTAAAACAGAAGAAAAATATATCTGATTGGATTTCGGATCGATCAGATTTCATTGATTACCAGGGTTCAGGGATACAGGAGAAAAAAAGACACTCTGCCTGTTCCCTTCCCTTTCCCATGACTGTTCAGGTTTCATATCAAATCCAGGTGAATCCAGAAATCTGATCTGCTCTGCATTCAGAAAAAAGACTGGCAACCCAGGATGAATCTGAATCTGCAGTCATATGAATAGTGAGGAGGAAAGTTGATGTACCCGAAGAAATTTGAAAATGCTCTGGCAGCCATCAGACGACTGCCAGGAACAGGCGGAAAGACTGCCGAGAAATATGCCTATGCCATTCTGGAATGGCCGCAGGAAAAATATGACAGCTTCATCCAGGCTCTGGATGAACTGAGAAATCTGAAACACTGTTCTGTCTGCGGAAACCTGACTGATCAGGACGTCTGCGAAATCTGTGCTGATTCAGATCGTAATCATAATCTGATCTGCGTCGTTGCTTCTCCCAAGGATCTGTATGCCATTGAAAATATGGAGAATTATGATGGCGTCTATCATGTTCTGAATGGGTTGATTAACACAGCCAAAGGAATTCTCCCTGACCGGCTGAATATTGACAGCCTGGAAAACAGAATCAATGAGGATACGGAAGAAGTGATTCTGGCACTGGATCCAACAATCGAAGGAGAAACAACTTCCATGTATCTGTCAAAGCTCCTGGAAGACCGCGTTTCTGTATCAAAACTGGCATCAGGCATCCCAATGGGAGGCAAACTGGACTATACAGATACCAGAACACTGGCAAAAGCCTTTGAAGGACGCAGAAAACAGTAATAGGATCGTTCATATTCATTTCCCATGATCAGGCTGAAATCATACAGAATCAGCTCAAAAAGCTTTATTTATCGTCTGATTGAAGTATGAATCTGATCTGATTCCGGGAAGAGATGCCAAAAATCAAATCTTGACCTGAAAGAGAAGGGAATCCTGGAACGGATCACTTCTCTTTTCTTTTGATTTGGCAGATTGACACAAATCTGAATAGAAATCCCTGTTCAGATTGAAATGACCTGAGAAATGAAGAGGATAAGGAATAATCAGATGAAGATGAAGGAGAAAATAGGAACAGAAGAGAACGATCAGATCTTGGAATATGAAAAAAGGATTTAAATCATATCCTGTTCCTGTCGAATTTCTTATTCATAGGAATAGAAGCAGTGAAAAATGGCGAGAATAAAGGAAGATTGAGATGAAATCAGGCAAAACTGACCAGTCCTAAGACTCTCATATGATCATGCAGATGGAATAACAGCAGCATTGAAAGGATCAGACCCAAATCATATTCTAATCAGATGAGGGAGAATAGAATCATATGAATAAGGGAACAGGAATAAATAGTCAGATTTTTCAGTTTCCAGGATTCATGTGAACGGATATAATGTAATCAGATGCGATTTCAAACAAATCTGACTGATCAGATGAAATAAATCTGAATAATCAGATCAAGAAATCTCTAGATCACCTTAAATTCTGTATTCATATGATCATTACGCACGATAATTTCTGAAATTCTAACTGATCATATGATCGAGATTTCTGGATAAAGTGATCAGAATCAATAAATCTGATCATTCATATATAAAAATCCTCAGTTATTGGCTAATCATAGGAATAGAATAAATTGAAATCTGAATTCAGATATTGAATAATTTGAATCTGAATAGAAAACCTGAAATTCAGATATTCATAATCTGATCTGAACTGGCTTCATTATAAAATATCTGATCGATCATATATTTTCTGAAATAGACCTGATCAGCATCTGCTCTCTATTCAGAAATATATCTGAATAATCAGATCCAGCTGAATTCCGAAATCTGCCAGGCAGATAGCTAGAAACTGATCAATCTGCTATTCATATCTATTTCACCTGATCGGGCAGGTTTTGATTCTGCTTTGGCAGAAGAAAGAATATTTTCCACGTTTGGACTCAAAAGCAAGAATTTTGGTCTTGACTTTCCTAATAGGAATATCATACGAAAAAGTCCATCATCGGATTGACCTGTGCTATAATCCATGGGCCGCTAATCTGAAAATCATAGGGAGTGATCACATGGCAGACAAAAACGATACAATTGACGTCTTTTACGATATGGATATTGCTCAGATCTGTCAGCAGTTTTCCAAAACAAGAAATACGGTCGATAAGGCGGTGGCCAAGCTTGTAAAGGATTATCCGGACGAAAACTATAAATACAAGAACCCGGAAACAAAGCGTATTACCATTCGGGCAGCCGGAGTTGAAAAGCTGTCCAGCTATTTTAGAAAAGAGAAACATGAAGTCTCTACTGTTGAGATGGAACTCCGCTATGAAAATGAGAAACTGAATGCCGTTCTCCAGGAAAAAGAGAGAACGATTCAGGCCCTGGACAAGCTTTATACCGAAAAACTCAAGCTGGAACTGGAAAAAAGCAGACAGACATTCCTGCTGGAAACCCAGAGCAAGGAACAGAAGATTGAGAATCTGGAAGCTGAAAAGGCTGAACTTGAGGAGAAACTGAAAAACGCCGACGAAATCAAGAAGACCGTCGACGAATATAAGAGAAAAGAAGAGGAGTACAACTCCAAATCATTCATTTACAGATTGACTCATAAATTTGAACTGTAGTGAATCGCCCGTCCCAGCTTGCTGAGACGGTTTTTTTCAAATTTCAGACCATATCGGCTGAGAATCTGATTAAAAGTCGATATTCCATCATGATCATGTGAATATTCATATTCCAGTTCATAATCTGTAACCGATCCAAAATCCGTTTTATCCAGACACAGTTCTGCATCGGGCAGATTTTTGATGCAGCGAAGGGTTCTGAAACTGGCAACCTGATTCATAGGAAGGTCTACTCCGGCTTTTTCCCTGAGAAAGTCGAGCTCTCTCTGCGTCAGTTCCTCCGGTCTGGATGCCTCGGTAGGATATTCATATTCCTGTTTGGTGATTTCATCCAGGGGAAGTTTCAAAGTCATGACATTGTGATCAGGCAGCTGTCTGATTCGAAATGCTCCTTTCTGACCATACAGTTTCTGATCGGGAGTATCGTAGTAGGTATTTGTCTGCTCGAAGCAGCTGTCAAATTCAAAATCTTTTCGGATCTGATTGTACTGTTCTTCAGTGAGCATGATTTTTAATTCTCTTTCGGTGTTGTCGTTCATGGACAGACCTCCTTAACAAGTTTATTGTAGCCGTAAGAGCCGCATGTGACTGAACTGGAACAGAGGCAGAAAGGAAATTCATATGAAATTTTCAGTGGTAAACCGGGATGACAGCTTTTCACTGGAGATCAGAGATCTTCTTTCAGATCTTCTTGTCCGGCATGACTGGATACTGGATGAACAGGATCCGGAGCTGGTGATCTGCGTTGGCGGAGATGGAACGCTGCTTCGTGCTATTCATCAATATATAGAACAGCTGGACGATACCCTCTTTGTCGGTCTGCATACCGGAACTCTCGGGTTCCTGGCTGACTATACGGTTTCTGAAATCGAAACGTTCGTTACCGATCTGCTCAGTGAATCCTATTCCATTGAAACTTCCTCGCTGCTGGAAATGCAGATGGATACGACAGATGAAATCTACTATGCACTCAATGATATCCGGATTGGCAGCTTTGCAGAATCGGTGAATTTTGAAATTTTCATTGACGGAGAATTCTTTGAACAGACTGCCGGTTCTGGCATCTGTATCTCTTCCCAGGTTGGATCTTCTGCAGCCAACCGGACACTGGGAGGTGCCGTGGTGGACAATGGCATCGAAGTCATTGAACTGACGGAAATCATGCCTCTGGTTAACAAGAACCATCATTCACTGCTCAATCCCTATATCATGAAATCGGATCGGGAAATCCGTGTTCATACCAAGAAGGCATATGGCGGACTGGAAGTCAGCTATGATCATCTGACCATGCAGAACTGTCCTGGCCGGAAATTCCGGATTCGCACTTCGGTCAAGAAAGCCCGCTTTGCCAGATTCAGACCATACAGCTATCTCAAGCGGCTGAAAAATATCTACTGATACAAAAGAACGGACCAGATGATTTTCCGGTCCGTTTTCGTTTGGAAGATGATTTGATTCAGTCTGGATCAGCTGGCAGCAGCCGTGGGTTTGACTTTCTTTTTCGGCCGCAGGGAAATGCGGTGTGTCTTTTTGGCCACTGGTGAAATATTGAGGATGATGCCGAAGATCAGGAAGTAGGACAGAATGGAAGATCCACCATAGGAGATCAAGGGCAGGGTGATTCCGGTGATGGGAACCAGTCCGACAATCATGCCCATATTCTGGAACTGCTGATAGAACAGCATGGCGATGGTTCCGATGATGATCAGTCTGTCTCTTCGTCTGGTGCAGTTGTAAGCCATCTTGCACAGATACAGATCCAGCAGCAGGCAGACCAGAACGATGAACAGGGTTCCGATCAGTCCGAAGCACTGGCCAAAGGCAGCGAAGATGAAGTCAGTGTGCGCTTCAGGGATCGCAATGATATTGGCCTGCAGACCAAAACCGGTCAGACCGGCACTGCCCAAGGAAAGCAGGGCAGTGTATAGCTGGTTGGAGCTGCCCAGAATGTGATCTTCCGGATTGAGCCAGGCTTCAATCCGGTTGAGCTGATACTGGGAAACGACAGAGGCCAGGAATTCATGCTGGTAGAAATACAGGTAGAAAAATCCGCCCACTGCCAGAACAAGAAGACCCAGAATAATATAGATGTAGGATTTTCGTACACCCGAACAGAGAATCAGCACCAGCAGGGTAAAGCCCATGATGATGAATACACCGGTGTCCGGCTGGAGCAGAACCATGATCATGGGGAAGAAGCAGACCTTCAGAATTTCGAACAGCATCTGCAGATCCTGTCTGACTGTCGGTTTGGGATGTCTGGCCTGATAATCCGAAATGATCTGGGAGACTTTCAGAATCAGAATGACCTTCATGTATTCACTGGGCTGGAAACTTCCTAACAGCGGAATCTGGAACCAGGAGAAGGCACCGTTGATATCCGAAGTCAGCGGAAGGGTATGACCGGTGAACCGGTTCAGGAATTTGGAAACCAGCAGATAGATCAGACAGATGTTCAGAAATTTATAGATCGGTTCGATCCAGCTGAAGATCACCTTGTTCTGAAGCCTGCTCATGATAAAGAGCAGAATGAAGCCCAGAATATAGAACATGGTCTGTCGTATAAGATAGGTGCGGCCTGAGCCCACCGAAATGAAGTTGAATGAGTTGTAGAGGGCAAAGCAGCTGGTGGCAAAAAGGATCAGCAGAACGGCGATAAAACCAAAATCTGCCCGGATGGTGATTTTGCCAATTTGGATCGTCTGTTTCATAGAAGCCCCCCTTGTGTGATTGAGAGTATACCATGAGCAAAGACGGATGCTCATTTCCATTTTGTCGGATTTATTCTGGATTGCTATAATTTCCAGACGGTTCATCATACTTGATCAACGCATAGATTATAAAGCATCCGTCTAGACTGAGAGGTTGTCCCATGAGCAGAAAAAAGAAAGAAACAGCAGCAGAAACATCCCGTCCCACCTACACCCCCATGATGGAACATTACCTGTCCCTGAAGAAACAGAATCCAGATGCGATTCTCATGTACCGGCTGGGAGATTTCTATGAAATGTTCTTCGATGATGCCAAGGTCTGTTCCAGAGAACTGGACCTGGTTCTGACTGGCCGGGCAGCCGGAGCCGAGAAAGCACCCATGTGCGGAGTGCCGCATCATGCCGTCAATTCCTATATCGCCCGTCTGGTGAAGAAGGGCTACAAGGTGGCCGTGTGCGAACAGCTGGAAGATCCTTCTCAGGCCAAGGGACTGGTGGAACGGGGTATTGTCCGGATTGTGACACCCGGCACGTATACCGACGAACAGGAAGATGCCAAGTCTTTGAACTACATGGCGGTAGTGGCTTCCAGTGCCTGGAACTGTGCCATTCTCTATTGTGACCTGTCTACCGGCAAGCTGTTATATGAAACCACTGAGCGATCCGTCACGGAACTGCTCAAGGCATTATCAGCCATGAACGTCAGAGAAGTGGTGATCTCCAAGGGTCTGGACAAGACTCTGGCAAGAGCTTTGCAGGACAGGGAAGAGTGGATCTGTTCTACCCAGAAGCCTGTGGAACTGCAGCCGGCGGATGAAAACCTGCTGGCCATCCGGGAAGGGGCCCTGCCCGAAGCCCTGGCCGTTCTGGTGGGCTACCTGGAAAAAACGCAGTGCCGGCATGTGGATCATCTGATTGCCATGGAGCCGGTTCACCCGCCAAAAACCATGGTCATGGATACGGAAACCAGAAAGCATCTGGAGCTGACTTCCACGGCTTCCTCTTCCAGCCGGGCAGTGAGCCTGTGGGAATTCATGGACCTGTGCAAGTCCTCCATGGGAAGCCGTCTGCTGAAAACCTGGATTGAATCCCCGCTGCTGGAAAAAGCCTCCATTGAAAAAAGACAGGACGCCGTTCAGCAGCTGTGTGACCAGTTCCTGCTGCGCGAACAGCTCAAGGATCATCTGGCATTCATCTATGACCTGGAGCGTCTGGCCAGCCGGATTTCCTATGGCAGTGCTTCCCCCAGAGATGTGCTGCAGCTGGTTACGTCTCTGGAACATGCCAGACCCATTCTGGATCTGGCCATTCAGATTGAAGCTTATCCGGAATTTGAAAACACGCCAGATGGACAGGAGCTCTATGAAAAACTCAAAGGGGCCATTGTCAGCGATCCGCCTCTGACTCTCAAAGATGGCAATGTCATTGCCCCCGGTTTTGATGCCGAACTGGATGCCATCCGCCAGCTGGCCGATCAGTCCAGTGATGCCATTCTGGCCATGGAAAGCCGGGAGCGGGAACGCACCGGCATCAAGGCTTTGAAGGTGGGCTACAACCGGGTGTTCGGCTATTACATTGAAGTGCGCAATGGCTCCCTCAATCAGGTAAAGGCCGAGTTTGGCTACACCCCCAAACAGACTCTGGCCAACGCCACCCGTTACATCACCCAGGAGCTGAAGGAACTGGAAGACCAGATCCTCAACGCCCAGGATCAGAAGGTCCGCAAGGAACAGGAACTGTTTGCCTCCCTGCTGGATGCCATCCGGGAAAAGCTCCCTGAACTGCATGCGCTCTCCAGAACCCTGGCAACCGTAGACGTGCTGACCGCTCTGGCACAGCTGGCCAGTGACCGGGGCTACATCCGTCCGGTACTGCAGGAGAACAGGGAAGTGGAAGTCATTGAGGGAAGACATCCCATTCTGGATGCCAGACTGTCCGGCTATGTCTCCAACGACTGGATCATGAAAGAGAGCGATCATGTAGAGCTCATCACCGGTCCTAACATGGGTGGTAAATCCACCTTCCTCAGACAGAATGCCCTGCTGGTGATCATGGCCCAGACCGGCAGCTTCATTCCGGCCCGCTCGGCCAGACTGCCCATCTTCGACAGGATCTTTACCCGCATCGGAGCCAGTGATGACATCCTCACCGGCAAGAGCACCTTCATGGTGGAGATGATGGAAGCCAATGCTGCTCTGCGCTATGCCACCCGCAATTCTCTGATTCTCTTTGACGAGATCGGAAGAGGAACAGCAACCTACGACGGTATGGCTCTGGCTCAGGCCATGGTGGAATATCTGGATGAAGCCATCCAGGCCTGCACCCTGTTCTCCACTCATTATCATGAACTCACCGAGCTGGAGAACCAGAGACCCGGAGTCTTCAACGTCCATGTGGAAGTCAAGGAAAAGAAGAATGAGATCAGCTTCCTGTACCGCGTGAACGAAGGAAGAGCGGACAAGTCCTATGGCATCAACGTAGCCAGACTGGCCCATCTGCCTGGTGTGGTCATCGACCGGGCCGCGGCTCTGCTGGAAGGATTTGAAAAGGACAGCTCCAGCACGTCCTGGACTCCCAGCCTGTTCATCATGGAAAACGTTCAGCCAGAACGCAGCCAGCTCATTGAAAAACTCAAGGATGTGAATCTGGATGACATGAGTCCCAGAGAAGCCTGGGACTATCTGGCTGAGTGCGCCGAACTGGCCAAAGCCATTCATGACTGATCCTGCTGCGTCCTGCAGAATGTATCCAAGCCAGCCCGCGGGCTGGCTTTTTGCTGGGGAGGACAGGAGAAATCAGAATGAAGAAGCAGAACCCATCTGAATCCCAGTCTGAACGGGATCGCTCTTACCGCCCGATACCTAAGGCAGAAATCGGAAAATCGGAGTGATCATATGAATAAAAACGGGCGGATCAGATGAAAAGAACAGAAAAAGCCGTCTGAAATTCCTCTGATTCTTCGGATGATGAATGGGATCAGGATGGGAAGCATCAGCCCCGGAAGCCGAAGACGGGAAGAGTTGTGCAGGCGGTTATAATAGAAGAAATTGATTCAGTGAAATCAGGGAAACCTGATTTCCTTTTTCTGGAAAGGAGTGAGATGAATGTCCCTGATTCATGTGATGGATACTCATCTTTCGAATATGATTGCGGCTGGCGAAGTGGTGGAAAGACCGGCCAACATCGTCAAGGAATGCGTGGAAAACGCCCTGGACGCCGGAGCGCAGTCCGTTCAGATTGAAGTCTTTGAAGGCGGTATCGGCGGGGTCATCATCACTGATGATGGCTGCGGCATGGATCCCGACGATGCCACTCTGGCCTTTGAACGGCACGCCACCAGCAAGCTGCGCACGGAAGAAGAACTGTTCTCCATTGGCACCATGGGCTTTCGCGGAGAGGCCCTTCCTTCCATTGCGGCGGTGGCCACTGTGGATCTGAAAACCAACCGGGATGGCCGGGGCAGTCATGTAATCATGGAGTTTGGCCAGCGCACCTGCGTGGAAGAAGCCAGCTGTCCAAGAGGCACCCGCATTGAAGTCCGCAACCTGTTTGTGAAGGTACCTGCCCGCTATAAGTATCTGCGTAAGCCGGCTTATGAATTTTCCGTGATTGCGGATCTGGTCAACAAGATGGCTCTGTGCCGTCCGGACATCCGCTTCTCGCTCTACCATGACAACCGTATGGTATTCCGCACCAGCGGCAAGGGAGATCTCTCTGAAATTCTCTATCAGATGTATGGCAGGGAAGTGGCGGAAAACGCCGTCCCCTTCAAGGCGGCCAGCGATGATTTTGTCATCGACGGTCTGGCTGTGCAGCCCCGGATTTCCAGAGCTTCCAAGAACTTCATTTACCTGACCATCAACGGGCGTCTGATCCGTTCCTGGCAGATTGCCAAAGCGGTCATTGAAGGATACCGGGAGTACCTGCCCAAGGAGCGCTATCCCATTGTGATCCTCAACATCCAGGCGGATCCCCAGCTGGTGGATGTCAACGTTCATCCCAACAAATGGGAAGTGCGCATCGCCAAGGAAGACTTCCTGAAGGAACTCATCATTTCCACTCTGGAAGATCTCTTTGAAGAAAATCTCTCCACGCCGGAGATCAGACTTTCCCAGGCCCCCACTCAGCAGAAGCTGGAACTGGACCGGGCTGCACCCCAGTCCTTTGAAAAAACGGAAGAGCAGAAGCCAGCGAAAAAAACTGCGAAAAAGCCGGCTGTGGAAGTGCAGCGGCTGGTGGCAGCCGGAGATGAATTTCTGCGGCAGACCGCTCTGCCTGACTTTTCTGAAAATCAGAGGAATGGAAATCCGGACAATACAAAAACCGGCTTTGCCGGCCAGGCTCATTTCACCGACTACTCAGCCGGCAATGGAGCCACACGGGCGCAGGTGAATGAAACCACACCGGGCATGCCTCTCAAACAGGAAATCCGCCAGCAGTACAACGGCGAGATTCCGGCGGATATTCTCGCTTCTTCCAGAGAAGACCATCAGCAGAAACCCGCTGCTTCTTCTCTGGAAATCAGATCGGATCATGGAAACGATCAGATCCGGCCGGCAGAAAAACCGGCTGTTCAGAGTCTGCAGCAGGAGTCTTCTGCTGCGGCCAAAGAGCCGCAGAGGACGGCAGAAAATCAGACCGGTGAGATGGAAGATTCTGCAGCCGGTGCTGAGCAGGAGAAGGGAGCAGCCTTCTTTGATCATCTGAAAATCATCGGCCAGCTCATGGATTCCTATATTCTGTGCGAGAACCCCAACGGACTGGTGATCATCGACCAGCACGCCGCGCAGGAGCGGGCCAACTTTGAAAAGCTGGACCAGAAATGGGAACAGCCTTCCAGTGCCAGACAGCCTCTGATGGTGCCGCTGCGCATCAACGTTACCCCGGATCTGTTCTGTCGTCTGGATGAGATCAACGAACAGACCGCCTGGTATGGCATCGAGTTTGAAGCCTTTGGCGACAACCAGTTCATCCTGCGGGAAGAACCTCTGTGGATGAATGGCATGGACAGAATGAAGCTGCTGGAAGACATGCTGGGCTTCTTCAGGTCCCATTCCCAGATCGAGTTCAAAGAACTGCGCCGCCACATGACAGCCACCACGGCCTGTCATTCTTCCATCCGTTTCAACCGGCCTCTGAACCGGGATGAAATGGAAAAGGTCATTGACGATCTGCGCCACTGCAGACAGCCCTATCACTGTCCCCATGGCCGGCCCACCGTCATTGTCCTGAGCAGCCAGGAGCTGAGAAAGGAATTTGAGCGTGGATAAAATCATTTCCGTAGTGGGTTCCACCGGAACCGGAAAAAGTGATCTGGCTGTCCGGCTGGCCAAAGTCTTCAATGGGGAAGTCATCTCGGCGGACTCCATGCAGGTATACCGGAACATGGACATCGGCACCGCCAAGATCACGCCGGAAGAAATGGACGGGGTGCCCCATCATCTCATCGACATTCAGCCTTTTGATGAACCTTACAACGTCAAGATCTTCCAGGACAAAAGCAGGGAAGCTATTCAGGATATTCTCTCCCGGGGCAAACTGCCCATTCTGTGCGGAGGCACCGGCCTCTACACCAAGGCAGCGGTGTATGACTATGAATTTTCACAGGAAGAGGAAGATCCGAAGCTGCGGGCTGAACTGGAAAGCCTGAGCAATGAAGAACTGGTGGAGCGCCTGAAAAGGGAAGACCCTTCGGCTCTGGACAAGATTCATCCCAACAACCGCAAACGGCTCATCCGGGCGCTGATGATGTCGGCTACCGGAGATCTGAAAACCGACCGGGAAGCCAGGCAGAAGCATGCTCCTCTCTATGATGTGTTCTTCATCGGCCTGTGCGCGGACCGCAGTCTGGTGGATCAGCGCATTGAAAAACGGGTGGATCGGATGTTTGACGCCGGTCTGGTGGAAGAGGCAGAACGACTGTTCTCCGATCCGAAAACCTGGAGCTACACCAGTTTTCAGGGCATCGGCTACAAGGAGTTCCAGGGCTACTTTGAAGGAACGAAGAGTCTGGAACAGGTGAAAAATGAAATTGTGATTCATTCCAGACAATATGCCAAAAGACAGATGACCTGGTTCCGGCACCAGATGAACGTCACCTGGTTTGATCTGGAACATCCTCAGGCCATAGAGCAGGCCGTAAAGGAGTGGCTGGAAAATGGAACAGAACGAAAAGATGAAGACTCTGCCAGTGCAGAGTGAAGAAGAATCAGATAAGACAGCAGAAAAGGCAGACCGCACCGAACGAAGCCGCCTGCTTTTTGGAGAAGAAGGCCTGCAGAAGCTGGCGGATTCCACCGTGCTGGTGGCCGGTGTCGGCGGAGTCGGCAGCTTTGCGGTGGAGGCTCTGGCCAGAAGCGGTGTGGGGCGTCTGATTCTCATCGACAAGGACACCGTAGAACCCAGCAACATCAACAGACAGCTCTGTGCCACCCTGGAAACCGTGGGCGAAGTCAAAGTGGATGTTCTGAAAAAGAGAATTGCCCAGCTCAATCCGGAGTGTGAAGTCATCACCCATCACTGCTTCTATGATGCGGCGATGAACGACATTCTTCTGGAAGAAAAGCCGGATTATATTCTGGACTGCATTGATTCCATCGGTTCCAAGAAGGATCTGATCCGCTTTGCCATCGACGCCCATATTCCCATCATTGCGTCCATGGGCATGGCCAGAAAGAAGGATCCTTCCAGACTGGAAATCATGGAAGTGGAAAAGACCAGCTATGATCCCATTGCCAAGATCCTGCGGACCTGGAAAAGAAAGAACCGGATCCGCAATAAAATCATGGTGGTGTCCAGCACGGAAAAGCCTGTGGACATGGAAGCCGGCCAGGCCCTGCCTTCAGGCATCTTTGTACCGGCCAGTGCGGGTCTGATGATGGCCGGTTACGTGGTGGATCAGCTGCTTCAGAAGAAATGAAGAACAGACTGGTAAAACTGGTCAAAGTGAGCAGGTTATCCGGAAAACGGCAGGGAAATGCCTGCCTGCGGCCCCATCGGCCCCGCCAGGCGGGGAGGACAGTTGCACAGGAAAGTGAAATCGTTCAATATAATGGCCATGACAGCCTGCAGCTGCAGGCAGGAGGTATGATTTAAAAAATGAATAGTGACATTGGGATACAGGTCGCGATCCTGATCGGACTGCTGGTGCTGTCCGGTTTCTTCTCATCCGCTGAAACAGCGCTGGTGGGCGTTTCCAGAATGAAGATCCGCTCTCTGGCAGAAGACGGCAACAAAAGAGCGCAGGAAGTCCTGAAGATTTTTTCTCAGGAATCCAAGATGCTTTCGGCGATTCTCATCGGCAACAACCTGGTGAATACGTTCATGGCATCCATCGCATCCATGATTGCCTACAACTTTGGCGGATACGCCGTATCCATCGCAACATTCATCATCACGTTTCTGATTCTGGTGTTCGGAGAAATCACCCCGAAAACTCTGGCCACCAAATATGCAGAACAGCTCTCTTTAAGCTATGCCCCCATCATTCTGTTTCTGATGCGGCTGCTGACTCCGGTGATCTGGTTCATCAACCTGTTCTCCGATCTGATTCTTCGACTGTTTGGCGTGAAGCCCGGAGAGAAGAGCCAGGCGATTACGGAAAGCGAACTGCACACCATCATCGATGTTTCCCATGAAGAGGGAGTCATCGAGGCCGAAGAACGCGAAATGATCAAGAATGTGTTCGACTTCACGGATGCCAAAGCCAGAGAAATCATGGTGCCCCGCGTTCATGTCACAGCCATCGACAAGAACGCCACCTATGAAGACATCATCGACACCTACCGGGTAGACCGCTTTACCCGCATGCCTGTCTATGAAGAAACCATCGACAACGTCATCGGCATCATCAATATGAAGGACCTGCTGCTTTATGACCGCGCCAAGCCCTTCAAGATCGAAGACTATCTGCGCAAGCCCTACTTCACCGTAGAGACCAAGTCCATTGCGGAACTCTTTGATGAGATGCAGAAGGACCAGTACAACATGACCATCGTCCTGGATGAATACGGAGAACTCTCCGGCATTCTGACGGTGGAAGACATTGTGGAAGAAATCGTGGGCAACGTGCAGGACGAATACGACACCAACGAAAACGACAACGTCCGCAAGATCGGGGACCGCACCTGGATGGTCAAGGGCTATCTGTCCCTCAACGACCTCAACGATATTCTGCATCTGGATCTCAACAGTGAGGAATTCGACTCCGTAGGCGGTCTGATCATTGAAAAGCTCGGCCAGCTGCCCAGACTCCATGACCGGATCGTGCTGGACAGCGGCGTTACCCTGACGGTCGCCAAAGTGGACAAAAACCGCATTGAAGAAGTGGAAGTCCGGGTGCCTGAACAGGCCCTGCCTGCTCCTGAAGTGCCCGATCACGATCAGGATCACCATTAATCCATTTCAAACACACAGACAGCGAAGAAACCATCGCTGTCTTTTGTCTGCCTGCCTTTCTTCTTTGATGGCTTTCATATGAGCCTAGGAGCTGAAAAGGGAAAAAGCGGGCAGGGATTCTATAATGAAATGGAATCAGAAAAGATAAACAGGAAGTCATTCTCTTCCAGGAAAAGAGGTATTCATATGAAAGATCAGCTGGTTAAGGCTCTTGTTCTCAACGAACACGTCAGAGTCTATGCCGCCAGAACAACAGATCTGGTGCGGGAAGCTCAGAGACGCTTCTCCCTTTCCCCCACAGCCACGGCTGCTCTGGGTCGTGTGCTTTCCGTAGCCACCATCATGGGCAGCATGCTCAAGAGTGATCAGGAACTGCTGACCATCAATCTGCAGGGCAATGGTCCTGCAGGCGGCATCGTTGTTGATGCCGAAGCCAATGGCGATGTCCGCGGTTTTGTCGCCAATCCCCAGGTGGATCTGCCTCCCAAGGCAGACGGCCATCTGGATGTGGGCGGCTTCATCGGCAGCGAAGGTTTTCTGACCGTCACCAAGGACATGCACATGCAGGACAACTGGTCCGGTACCGTGGAACTGCAGAGCGGTGAAATCGGTCTGGACTTTGCCTACTACTTCACCGTTTCCGAACAGACCCCTACCGCTGTCAGTGTCGGCGTCCGGGTTGGCACGGATGGCGTATGCGAAACTGCCGGTGCTCTGGTCATTCAGATGCTGCCGGGGGCAGATGATACGGATATTTCCATCTGCGAACACGTTCTTTCCGGTCTGCGTCCCATGTCGGAAATCATCGAAGAATACGATGACGCCTCCATGGCTGACTTCGTGAAGGATATCTTTGAAGACGCCCGGATTCTGGAAACCAGAGACGTGCACTACCGCTGCACCTGCTCCAGAGAATCCACCAGCCGGGTGCTGTCCACCCTGTCTGCGGATCAGCTGGAGAAGATGATCGAAGAAGACCATGGTGCTGATGTCACCTGCAACTTCTGCAACGAAACCTATCACTTCGATGAAGACGACCTGCGCAAAATTCTGGAAGCAGGTCAGAAGAAACTGGAACAGGAAGAAAAGAACCTGGAAGAAACCAGTGAGCTGGAGGCCCATGTCGTTTCAGATCAGGGAAATTAAAATCGATCCGCCTGTCGTGGTGGCTCCCATGGCGGGCATCTCCACCAGAGCCTTCCGCACCATCGCCAGAGAGTTCGGTGCCGGCCTAGTGTGCAATGAAATGGTTTCCGACAAGGCCCTGTTCTATGGCTCGGGGCGCACGGAAAGAATGTGCATGACTTCTGAAGATGAACATCCCGTCTCCTTTCAGCTCTTTGGCCACGATAAGGAAACGGTGCTCTATGCCGCCCGCTATCTGGACAAGCAGACGGACTGCGACATCATCGACTTCAACATGGGCTGCCCGGTGAATAAGGTCATCAAGTCCAAAGCCGGCAGCTATCTGATGAAAGATGTGGACTATGCCAGAGATCTGGTGAAGGCCATTGTGGAAGCCGTGGATAAACCCGTCACCGTCAAGATGCGCCTGGGCTTTGATGCCGACCACATCAACTGCGTGGAAATGGCTAAAGCCATGGAAGAAGCCGGGGCTTCGGCCATCGCTTTACACGCCAGAACCAGAGAACAGATGTATGAAGGCCATGCCGACTGGTCCTGGATCAAGAAGGTCAAGGAAGCCGTGAACATCCCTGTCATTGGCAACGGCGACATCACCAGCGTGGAAGATATGAAGCGCATGATGGAAGAAACCGGATGCGACGGTGTCATGATCGGCCGCGGCCTGGTGGGCAATCCTTTCCTGCTCCAGGAATGCGCCGACTATTTTTCCGGCGAAGAGCATACCTTCAGCCTGGAAGACCGGATGAATGCCTGCCGCAAGCATGCCAGACTGCTGGCAGAAGATGCGGGAGAAAAGCTGGCGGCTTCTCAGATGCGCGGCCTTTCAGGCTGGTATCTCAAGGGTCTGCCCGGAGGCAGACAGTTCAAGGAGCGCCTGTCCCGGATCAACAGCATTGAAGAACTCAATGCCATCCTGGATGAATATGAAGCAGCGGCCCATGAAAAAATGGCCCGCCACCAGCAGGAACCGGAAGCTTCCGGCTCCACGGAAGAAGCCATCTGAATCAGAAAAGTAAACCGGCGAAAGCCGGTTTTTCTTTACTCAGGATGTCGGGCAGAAGATTTGACATTTCTGAAACCGGATACCAATTGTTCCAAACTGAATCATTTTGTGGAATCGTTCTCAGTCACTTTTGAGCAACTGTCTGAATTGGTCAATGGCTCTGCCGTCAAAGTCTGAGTTTGATTTTTTATGGTATTCTTAAAACAGTCAGACGGCTGTTCTGCCTGGAAAAAAAGCCGTCTTTGCGATTATCAGAACTGAAATTTTTTGGAGGAATCATTCATGAGTAAAAAGGATCTGACCGCGTTTTTCGAAGGCCGGGAGCTTCATGCCTACGAATACTTCGGCGCTCATCCCCAGAAGGGAAGCACCGTCTTTCGCGTCTATGCCCCCAACGCCCAGTCCGTAGCGGTGATCGGGAATTTCAACCAGTGGGAAAAAACTGCTGACCCCATGACCAAGGACAAGGACGGCGTCTGGACCGCCACCGTTAAGGGTGCCAAAGCCGGGGATGCCTACAAATATCACATTGTGCAGTCCACAGGCCGTGCCATCGATAAAACGGACCCCTATGCCTTCCGCAGCAAACTGCGTCCGGATACGGATTCCGTCATTGCCGAAATGGAATTCGATGGATGGAAGGACCAGGAATGGATGAAGACCAGAACCAAGTGCTTCGACCGTCCCCTGTCCATTTATGAAATGCATGTGGGAAGCTGGAGAAATCACAACGAACGCGTGGAGCTCGAAGACGAGCTGCCCGAACAGCACGAAGATGAATGGTTCTACAAATATGAAGATATTGTGGACGAGCTCATTGCCCACTGCAAAAAGTATAATTTCACCCATGTCGAGGTCATGCCTCTTTCCGAATATCCCTTTGACGGCTCCTGGGGCTACCAGGTCAGCGGATTCTACTCCGCTACCAGCCGTTACGGCACCAATGTGGAACTGATGGAATTCGTCAACAGACTGCACGAAGCCGGTCTGGGCGTCATCATGGACTTTGTTCCCGTTCACTTCGTCAAGGATGAATATGCTCTGGCTTACTTTGACGGCACCCCTCTGTACGAATACAGCCGCCACGAAGATGCCGACTCCGAATGGGGTACATCCAACTTTGACCTGTGGAAGGAAACCGTCCGCTCCTTCCTGATGTCCGCCGCCAACTACTGGCTGGAGGAATACCATTTTGATGGTCTGCGTATGGATGCCATTTCCAATGCCATTTTCTGGAAGGGCAACAAGATGCGCGGTGAAAACAAGGGCGCTACCGACTTCATCAAGCGCATGAACTTCATGCTGAATCAGGAACACCAGGGCAAAATCATGCTCATCGCCGAAGACTCTTCTGACTTCCCCAATGTGTGCAAATCCACACTGGACGGTGGTCTGGGCTACGACTACAAGTGGGACCTGGGCTGGATGAACGATACCCTGAAATACCTCAAGGAAGACCCCATTTACAGACAGTATGATCACAACCTGATCACCTTCTCCATGGCCTACTTCTATTCCGAGCGCTTCATTCTGCCTTTGAGCCACGATGAAGTGGTTCACGGCAAGGCCACCATCGTCGACAAGATGTGGGGCAGCTACGAAGACAAGTTTGCCCAGGCCAGAGGACTGTACACCTACATGTTTGGTCATCCCGGCAAGAAGCTGAACTTCATGGGCAACGAACTGGGCATGCTGCGTGAGTGGGACGAGCAGAAGGGAACTGACTGGTTCCTGAGAAAGTACCCCATGCATGCCGGATTCATGAAGTATTTCCAGGATCTGACCACCATCTGCCACGACAACGATGCCTTCTTCTACGGCTATGATCCTCTGAACTTCCAGTGGATCAATGCGGATGACAACCAGCACAACACCTTCTCCTTCATGAGAAAGGGAAGCAAGGATGTGTTCGTCTTCATCATCAACTTCTCCACCAACAGCTACAAACTGCAGTTTGGTGTGCCTTATGCCGGCCAGTATCAGGAAATCCTGAACTCCCAGTGGAAGTGCTACGGCGGCAGCCTGGAAGATGAAACACCTCAGAGTGTGCGCTCCCTGCGTCTGCCTCTGAACAATCAGCCTTACCGCATGGAAGTCAGTGTGCCTGCCTTTGGCGCTCTGGTCTTCAAAGTGACCAAGCCTGAAGAAACCAGATAAACAGCTTTTCCATTCCAAGCCGTCCAGCCCGGACGGCTTTTTTCAACAGATGCTGTTCATTGTTGAACTTTTTTGAGAACGAAATAACTCTCTACTGAACTTTAGCCTGTATAATGTACAGACAACCCTGAACCGGATTCCTCCCCTGACTCTGACAGGGGAAGGAGAGGACAGACAGAAAGAAATGAGGGACAGTATGGCTCATTATTTTGAAAACGATCCGAATCTGAAAGACGAAAAAGGCACCTATCAGGTCACCTGGCAGGATCACACCCTGACTTTCCAGACCAACAGCGGGGTCTTTTCCCGGGACGGCCTGGATACAGGCACCCGCATTCTGCTGGATGCGGTGGCTGATTCTTCTGAAGATCCTGAGCGCATCCTGGATTTTGGCTGCGGTGTAGGCGTGGCCGGTGTGCTCCTGCACCAGCGTTTCCCCGGGGCAGAGATTGTGGGTACGGATGTCAGTGAACGGGCTGTCCAGCTGGCCAGAGAAAACTACCAGGCTCATGGCGTATCCGGAGAAGTCCTTCTGCAGGATGGCCTGAAGGAATCCGATGGTCTCTTTGATCTGATTGTCCTCAATCCGCCCATCCGCACCGGCAAGGAAACCATTTACCGCCTGTTTGCCCAGGCGGCTGATCATCTGAGTGAAAAGGGATCTCTGTGGATTGTCATCCGCAAGCAGCATGGCGCTGCTTCGGCAGTGAAATATCTCCAGTCCCTGGATCTGGATGTGGAACGCGTCACCAGAGACATGGGTTTCTGGGTGCTGAAAGTCACCCGCAGACTGCCGGACTAGATCCGGATCATAAAAAGGGACAACAAAAAAAGGAGGGAATTTCCCTCCTGCTTTTTCCATGGCGGAGACGGTGGGATTCGAACCCACGTGCCCTTGCGGACAACTCGATTTCGAGTCGAGCTCGTTATGACCACTTCGATACGTCTCCAGTACTGAACTGTCTGCATTTATGACAGCGTGAACATTGTACCATTTGAATTCACGGGACAAAAGATCCAGATTGTCCCGGCTGTTTTCCGTAAAAGAGGTGAAACCATGATTTCATGGCTGATACACAGAACTGTGCCGGATGCCAGTGATCCGTCCAATCCCAGAGTCCGCTATGCGGTGGGCCGGATCTGCGGGTATATCGGCATCTGTCTGAACATCCTGCTGTTTGCATCCAAATATCTGGTGGGCTTTCTGGTGGGATCTGTTTCCATCAAGGCTGACGCCATCAACAACCTGACTGATGCGGTGTCCAACATTGCCTCCATTCTGTCCTTTCACTGGGCAGAAAAGCCGGCAGACCGGGAACATCCCTATGGCCACGAGCGGACGGAAACCATCACCGCCCTGTTCATGGGTGTGCTCATTCTGTATCTGGGCATCGAGATGGTCAGCCAGTCCATCGACAAAATTCTGCACAATAGCGCTCCGGACTTCCAGTGGAGCTCTGTGCTGGTGCTGTGCATGTCCATAGCGGTGAAACTGCTCATGTACTCCTACAACCACAAGTACGCCCGCATCTATCATTCCGATCTGCTGGAAGCCAATGCCATCGATTCCCGCAACGACATCATGGGAACCACCCTGGTTCTGGTCTCCACCCTGATTTCTCCGCTGATCCACTATGATCTGGACGGTGTCACCGGTCTGGTGGTATCCGGCATCATTTTCTGGTCCGCCTATGGCCTGATGAAGGATGTCATCAACCGGCTGCTGGGAGAAGCGCCCGATCCCAAAGTGCTCAACGAGCTGACGGATCTGATTCTGCTGGATCCCGATGTGCTGGATGTCCATGATGTGGTGCTGCATGCCTATGGTCCTCAGAAGGTGTATGCCACTGCACATGCGGTGGTGGACGGCACCAGCGACCTCATCAGCATTCATAACGGCATCGATACCATTGAACGCCGTGTCCAGCATGAAATGAACATCGAACTGGTGGTCCATATCGACCCCATCATTCCGGAAGACCACCGGACTAACCGGTACCGCTCCCTGTTTGAAAAGGCTCTGGAAGAAATCTGTCCGGAATGGATGATGCATGACTTCCGGATCCAGCAGCGCTCCCCCTCCTGGGTGGACTGCTATTTCGATCTGGTGGTGCCCTATGAAGAAAAGCGCAGTCAGGAAGAAATTGAAGAGCTGATCCAGAAGAAACTCCCGGAAAAGACCCACTTCAACCTGTATGTCCGCATGGAGCATCCCTATTCCTAAGCTGCATAAAACACAAACCGCCCGGTTCGTACATGGAATCGGGCGGTTTGACGTTCATAGAAAAAAGAAATCACTGTTTCGATTCTGATTTGGAGCGGATCCAGGCAAAGGTGAAATGTTCACCCAGCAAACCGTCCCGCCGGTACGAAAAGCAGGTTTCATCACTGCGGGTGTCCTGCAGGCTTTCATGGATATTTTCTCTTTGAAAACCTTCCGTCAGCAGCATGCGCACGCAGAGTTCCTGGTTGTCGATATAGCGCTTGGCCGGGTTGTCGTGGGGCAGAATGCAGCCTTCCAGATCCAGCTGCTCTTTTGATGCCATATTCTCCATGGCTTCCACCACTTCCAGGCCCACTTCCAGAGACTGCTTCTGCAGGGAGGGAGTAAACCAGGCCTGGGCTTTTTCGGGATGGAGAATGCCTTCCTTTTTCATGAACTGTACACTGCGGCGGACAATGGCTTGCGCCGTGCCTTTCCAGCCTGAATGAATGACCGCAACAGAGGGCACCGAAGGATCGGTGAGAATCAGGCCGATGCAGTCGGCGGTAAAGACACCCAGCAGCAGATCCGGTTGGGTGGTGCAAAGAGCATCTGCCGGTCCCAGCGCTTCTTCATAGACCAGACTGCCTCTTCCTGCCTCCTCTGCCCTCACGCGGAGAATAGTGTCGGTATGCTGCTGTCTGGCCACAGTCCATCTGTCCAGGGGAAGGGTGAGACCGGCCAGAGTTTGGCGGTTGGAGCGCGCCATGGCCTTGTCACCGGGCAGATGCAGATCCAGATTGCCCCACTGGCAGGCTTCAGGCGAAATCTGATCTGTACCGGTGATGACTTTGCCGGTGCAGCCCATTCCAAACTGATCCGTCAGGCTCATCCGGACGCTGATGCCCTCTTTTCGGATCACCGGCAGACCGGCCAGCCAGTCTTCTGGCTGTTCTGCTGACTGTTCTTTTAGCTGTTTCAGGCTTTCACTGTTCTGCATGCTGTTCTGGTTTTCCATGTCCTCTTCCTCCAACTGGCGGCAGGATTTTCCATCAGCCTGCCAGGTTCTGCTCTTCAGTATACCTGCCTCATCCTTTTTTCTGCATCTTCGAGAACAGGCAGAAAAGAACGGATAAAAGGATGAAAAACCATGACTGGCACTCCTGTGGGAAGACTGAAAAAAATCTTTATTCTGGCAGAGCACCAGAAAAGGCGGGATTTCCGGGATGGGTTAACATCAGAACAGGGGAATCCTTCAGACAGGATTCATCCGCCGCTCAACAGAAGAACCGGTTCTTCCATTCTTCCTGGTTTTCGGCCCTCTGCTGTGGACGAAAAGGAATATTAAAAACTTTTCGGAAATAGCACTTGAAAGTTGACAGTGCTAAACCTCGTGGTACACTGTTGGCAGTTGAGGTATGAGAGTGCCAGAAAGAAGGATGCAAATGGACCTGACACAACGACAGGAAATTATCCTGAAGGCTGTGGTGGAACAGTTCACCTGTACAGCGGAACCTGTGGGTTCGAAAACTCTGATGCAGCTTCTGGACTTTCCGGTTTCCAGCGCCACCATCCGCAATGAGATGGCAGCCCTGGAAAAGAACGGACTGCTGGAGAAGACCCATACCTCCAGCGGAAGGGTTCCTTCCCAGAAGGGATACCGCTACTACGTGGAACACCTGATGGAAACCAACCTGGATGAGAATCTGGAAGAATCCCTGAAGGAACTGTTCAGACAGCGCCACTATTCGGCTGAAGAAGCCGTCAACGCCGCCTGCAGCATTCTTTCGGAAATGACCAATCTGACCAGTGTCGTGGTGGGACCGGATCAGGAAGAAAAGCTGCTTCACGTGCAGCTGGTTCCGGTCAGTCCCGAACAGGCAGTGGCCGTGATTGTCACCAGTGGAGGACATGCAGAGAACAGACTGTTCCGGTTCGAAGAACCGGTCAGCTCCAAGGATCTGGAAGTCACCACCAGACTGCTCAATGAACACCTGACAGGAACCCCTCTTGATCAGGTGGTGGATCGGCTTCAGGACATGAAGCCTGTGATCTCCGCGGAAGTCGGCCGCTATGAAGCCCTGTTTGATGCTTTTGTCTCAGCCTTCATGCGGTTTGCCACCAGAGGAAGCAAGGTTTACGGAAGAGCCAACATGCTCTGCCAGCCGGAGTTCAGCGATATTCACCGGCTGGAGGAACTGATGCGGATTCTGGAAAACGAATCCCTGTTTCAGGGATGGATGGCCCAGGGCACCAACCAGATTGTGCCCATTGATTCCCGCAACGAGCTGATCCAGATCGGCGACTGTTCCGTGATCCGCAGCAGTTTCTCCCTGAGCAGGGAAGAAAAGGATACGGGTCATCTGATGGTCATCGGTCCCAACCGGATGCAGTATGCAAGGATCATCGCCATGCTGGATTCGATTTCGGAAATTATTGAAGAGGTGTTCGTGCCAAGTGAAGGAGGCTGTGAGTGTGAAGAAAGTAAAGAAGACTCCAGAAACTGAAAAAACAAAAGACAGGAAAGCAGAAGAACCGGCAGAAACGCTGGAAGCCCAGGAAGCCGATGTGCTGACTGAGGCAGAAGATGCCGTTGAGGAAGCGCAGGCTGTGGAAGAGCCGGATCCCATTGAAGCTCTGAATCAGGAAATCAGCGAACTCAACAAGCAGCTGGAAGAATCCAAGGAATCTCTGCTGCGGGCTTATGCCGATACAGACAACACCCGTAAGAGACTGATCCGTGAAGCCGAAACGGCCAAGAAGTACCGTTTCCAGTCGGCTGCCATGGAACTGCTCCCCATCCTGGACAACCTGAACCGTGCTCTGGACAACGCCCCGGAAGGCGAAGAGACGGCGAACTTTGTCAAAGGTTTTGAAATGATCCGAACACAGTTCCTCAATGCGTTAAGCAAAGAGGGTGTGCAGGAAATAGAGGCACTGAACAAGCCGTTCGATGCCGCAAAGATGCAGGCTCTGATGACAGAGAAAAGAGAGGGCGTCGAGCCCGGCACTGTCCTGGAAGTTCTGCAGAATGGATATACCCTGAAGGACCGCATTCTGCGGCCAGCTCTGGTAAAAGTCAGCGAGTAAAGGAGGAACTTTTATGAGCAAAATTATCGGTATTGACCTGGGTACCACCAACAGCTGTGTAGCTGTTATGGAAGGCAAGGACCCGAAGGTCATCCCAAACCCTGATGGTGCGCGCACTACACCATCCGTAGTCGCTTTCAAGGACGATGAAATCATCGTCGGCAACGCAGCCAAGAACCAGCTGCTCACCAACCCCAACGTTGTTTCTTCCATCAAGAGACTCATGGGCACCAGTGAAAAAGTCAACCTGAAAGGCAAGGACTACACACCTCAGGAAATTTCTGCCATGATCCTGCAGTACCTGAAGACCTATGCAGAAGATTATCTGGGCGAACCGGTAACAGAAGCTGTTATTACAGTTCCTGCCTACTTCAATGATGCTCAGCGTCAGGCAACCAAGGATGCCGGCACCATCGCCGGTCTGAACGTACAGCGTATTATCAACGAACCTACCGCTGCAGCTCTGGCTTATGGCGTTGACAAGCTGGACAAAGACATGAAAGTCATGGTTTATGACCTGGGCGGCGGCACATTCGATGTCTCCATCCTGGATCTGGGCGACGGCCTGTTCGAAGTACTGTCCACCAACGGTGATACCCACCTGGGCGGCGATGACTTCGATAACACCATCGTCAACTGGCTGCTGGCTCAGTTCAAGGCTGAACACGGCATTGACCTGTCCGGCGACAAGGTTGCCATGCAGCGTATCAAGGAAGCTGCTGAAGCAGCCAAGATCAACCTGTCCTCCACTCTGAAGACAGATATCTCCCTGCCCTGGATCACAGCCGGCCCCAACGGACCTCTGCACCTGGACGCTACTCTGACCCGTGCCAAATTCAATGAACTGACCAAATCTCTGGTCGACAAGACCATCGTACCTATCGAAAACGCTCTGAGAGATGCCAAACTGACCGCCAAGGACATCGATGAAGTCCTGCTGGTTGGTGGTTCCACCCGTATCCCTGCCGTTCAGGAAGCTGTTAAGAAAGCAACCGGCAAGGATCCTAACCACTCCGTTAACCCTGATGAAGCCGTAGCTCTGGGTGCTGCCGTACAGGGCGGCGTTCTGGCCGGCGATGTCAGCGGTGTTGTCCTGAGTGACGTTACTCCTCTGACCCTGGGTATCGAAACCATGGGCGGTGTCATGACACCTCTGATCGAAAGAAATACTACTATTCCTGCCAGAAAGTCTCAGATCTTCTCTACCGCTGCTGACAACCAGCCTGCCGTAGACATCCGTGTTCTGCAGGGTGAAAGACCCATGGCTGCTGACAACAAGGAACTGGGCAACTTCCAGCTGACAGGCATTGCTCCTGCCAGAAGAGGTCAGCCTCAGATCGAAGTTACCTTCGATATCGACTCCAACGGTATCGTAAACGTTACTGCCAAGGATAAAGCCACCGGCAAGGAACAGACTATTGTCATCCAGAACTCCAACGGCCTGTCTGAAGATGAAATCAACAGAATGGTTAAGGAAGCCGAAGCCAACAAGGCTGAAGATGACAAGCGTAAGGAACAGGTAGAACTGCACAACCGTGCTGATGCCTTCATTGCCCAGATCGACAACCTGCTGGAAGACGAAAAGGACAAGATCCCTGCTGCAGAAGCTGAAAAAGTAAAGGCTCTGCGTGACGATCTGCAGAAAGCCCTTGATGAAAACAACATGGCTGAAGTAGAATCCAAGCTGAACGCTCTGGAAAAGGCAGCTCAGGCTGCAGGCCAGGCTATGGCTCAGAACGCTCAGAATAACCAGAACAATCAGAATGGCAGCAGCGCCGGCCACAATGGCGACGATGATGTCATTGATGCCGAATTCACTGAAAAGAACTAGGCGATATTGAAACAAACCGACCAGTCAGAGGGATTCCCTCTGACTGATCTTCTGTCATGAAGGAGGGGTAATATGCCCGACCAGAAACGAGACTATTACGAGGTGCTGGGCGTCAGCAAAAGCGCTGACGAAAAAGACATCAAAAAAGCCTACCGAAAACTGGCCATGAAGTACCATCCTGATGTCAATAAGGAACCGGATGCGGAAGAAAAGTTTAAGGAGATCAATGAGGCTTATGAGGTGCTCAGCGATGAAAGCAAGCGCCAGGCCTATGACCGATACGGCTTTGCAGGTGTAGATCCAAACTTCGCAGGCGGTCAGGGCAATCCTTTCCAGGGCGGCTCATTTAACTTCGATGACCTCTTTGGCGGCGGCGGATTCACCAGCAGCGGCGGAAGCTTCGGCGGCTTCGACAGCATCTTCGACATGTTCGGAGGCGGCGGAGGCAGCCGGTCCAGAGCTTACCGCAACAACCAGCCCATGCAGGGTGAAGACCTGCAGATGAACATCCGCATCAGCTTCATGGATTCCATCCGCGGCAAGGCGCAGACCATCACCTTTGACGTGGATGAACCCTGTGAACACTGCCACGGCACCGGTGCAGAACATCCCGGTGATGTCCAGACCTGCTCCAAGTGCCACGGCACCGGAACCGTCTATGAACAGGTGAACACCATCTTTGGCACCATGCAGCAGCAGACCCAGTGTGACCAGTGCCACGGCACCGGCGAAACCATCAAGGAAACCTGCCACACCTGCAACGGCCAGGGATACACGCACAAGAAGATCACCCGCACCATCAACATTCCCAAGGGCATCCGCAATGGTGAAAAACTGCGTGTCGCCGGTTATGGCGGACGCGGTCTGAACGGCGGACCCAATGGAGATATGTATCTGCAGATTCAGGTCGCACCGGATCCTGTCTTCCGCAGAGAAGGCAACGACATCTACATCACCAAGACCATTGATGCTCTGGATGCCATCCTGGGTGCAACCATCGAAGTGCCCACTGTTTACGGAGATACCGATCTGACTATTTATGCCGGCACCCAGCCCAATCAGAAATACCGTATGAAGGGCAAAGGTGTCACCGTCAAGAGCGGCAATTCCGAAGTCTCCGGTGACCAGTTCGTTGAAATCAAGGTACAGATTCCCAAGAAGCTCAGCGAAGAGCAGAAGGCTCTGTATGAACAGATCCGGACCGGCAGAAAACCGGAGGATGACGGCAGTTTCTTCGACAAGTTCAAGAATAAATTCAACAAAGACTAGATCATCCAGTCATATCACAGGATCATCCTTCGATGGTCCTGTTTTTTTACGCCTTTTCAGCCTGTACCAGGGCTGTTCAGATGAATTTCAGATGGAAGCGCCTCTGATTTTTGGAAAGGGATCCATTCCTTTTCATATGAAAAGGGAAGGGAACTCAAAAACAGCACGATTTAAGAATCTGAAAATATTGCAGGCATTCTGCAGGCATCCCGAATCGTTTTAGTGGATTCTTAAGGAGTAGAAGATTCTGCAGGAGCCGGCCTGTTTTCAGCGCGGTTTTCTGCAGACAGCTGGAGGAGAGTATGGCACAGAAAGATTATTATCAGATCCTCGGGGTAAGCAGAGATGCGGATGCCAATACCATCAAGAAAGCTTACCGCAAGCTGGCGATGAAATATCATCCGGACGTGAACAAGGAAGCCGGAGCAGAAGAACGATTCAAGGAAATCAATGAAGCCTATGAGGCCCTCTCCAATCCGGAGAAGAAAGCCCTCTATGATCAGTATGGAACTGTGGATGAACAGGAAATCCAGGCCAAGAAGTTCCAGGAACAGTATTCCTATGGACAGAGCGGCGGCGGATCCTTTGGCGGATTCAGTTTTGATGACCTGTTTGGCGGCGGTGGATTCAGCGGCTTTGGCGGCGGCTTTACGGACAACCCGTACGGTCACTACAGCTATCAGCAGCAGCGTCCAACCGGTCCTATCCGCGGTCAGGATATTCAGGCTCAGATGCTGGTCAGCTTCAGAGAAGCGGCTCTGGGCCAGACCAAGAGCATTCAGATCCAGGTGGAAGAACCCTGTTCCGTCTGCGGCGGCACCGGTGCAGAGCATGCCAGCGATATTCATGAATGCAAGACCTGTCATGGCACGGGAACCATCTTCACCCAGGATCCGGGCGGCTTTGGAGCCCGTCAGCAGGTATGCCCGGACTGCCACGGTACGGGTAAAAAGGTGGACGAAGCCTGTCATGCCTGCCATGGCCAGGGCTATGTCAACAAGACCGTCACCCTGGATGTGAAGATTCCTCAGGGTATTTCCAGCGGCAAGAAGTTCCGTCTGAAAGGCAAGGGCGAACCCGGCCTCAACGGCGGAGAACCTGGCGATCTGATCGTTCAGGTGGAAGTGCAGGACGATCCCGTCTTTACCAGAGAGGGCAATGACATCACCTGCACCGTTCAGATTCCGTATCTGGATGCTGTTTTAGGCGGCAAGGTGGACGTGCCTACCCTCAATGGCGAAGTGCTGCTGACCATTCCGGCCGGCGTGCAGCCCGGTCAGAAACTGCGTCTGAAAGGCAAAGGCATTACCTTCCAGAATCAGACCGGTGATGAATTCGTCGCCTTCAAGATTCTGATTCCAAAGTCCATGACTGAAGAAGACAGACAGCTGTACGAAAGAATCAGAGAACTGGGTAAAGAGGCACAGTCCTGAATCAGAGACTGAACAGAAAGACTGCGGTTTTGAATCCTTCGGGCTTCAGACATGCCAGAACCGGAGAACTTCCGTATTCTATAGCCAAGAGGAGCTTTCAGCAGGGGCTCCTCTCTTTTCTTTTCAGTGGGCCAGTTCTTCAAAAAACAGAAGAGCTGGCCTTTGCATGGCTTCCTTCTGCTACAATCAGCCTATGAGCAGAAAGAAAGAACAGAGACAGCAGGCCATTCTGGATCTGCTGTGCGACAGACAGATTCCCATTTCCGGTACGGACCTGGCCGAGATTTTTCATGTCTCCAGACAGGTCATCGTTCAGGACATTGCTGCCCTGAAAACCATTGCCCCCAGCCTGCAGAGCACGCCTCAGGGATACGTCTGCACTGGCGTCCGGCTGAAGGAAGCCGTTCATGTCTTTCACCAGGAAGAGCGGATTGTGGAAGAACTGAACCTGATCTGCGACAACGGGGGCTGCGTGGAAGATGTCTTCATCGACCATCCCGTGTATGGAAGACTTTCTGCCCCCCTCAATCTGCATAACCGAAGAGAAATCGCCCGCTTTGGCCAGAGTCTGCAGGAAAGAGAAGGCCAGCCGCTGACCATGTTGACGGGAGGGGATCACTGGCACACCATCAGCGCGCCGGACAGAGAAACCCTGGAAATCATTGTCTCTGAACTGAAAACAGCCGGATTCCTGGTCCAGGACCAGCCCGAAGGACCAGGTCACTGACAGGTCATCAACAGAAAACGAAGCTCCGGATCCCGAAAGATCCGGAGTTTTTTGATGGATGGAAAGTCTGCAGACCAGAATCTGTGTATGCCTGTTTTTAATAAAGTGGAATGTGATGGATGGCATTCAACGAATTAATGAATTGTTAAGAGCACAATTTCTTTTTTTTGATACGATTGAATCAGAAGAAAAGCCTGTTCCTGGCACGCGGTTCCTTGTGATGACACGCCAAAGTGGTTGATGGGTACTGGCAGAGAGTCCATGGAGAATTCGGATTCTGCATGAGCCAGGCAGACAGGCAGAAAAGGGGGAAAGGATCATGACATTTTCCAAAGACAATAACACGATGAGAAATCTCTGCATCGGGATCACCGGACTCTGGAGTGCATTTCTTCTCTGGGTTTTCTTCAGCGTCCTTCCCCATGCAGGAAACAGGACCGGTCTGTGCTGGGCTCTGGCCATTGTTACCGTGATTTTGATGGCGGCTGATTTCTGGCTGGTTCACCAGGCCGTGAAGACGGACCTGTCCAGAGCCTGGATGATCACCGGCTGGGTGATTACGGCTGTTCTGTTTGTTCTGGGGGCCCAGCTGGCCCTGGGAATCAGAAATCTGCCGCTGGCCGGTTCGCCGTCTGGTCTGGGGTTGAGCCTTCTGTCGTTTGTTCTGTGGATGGGACTGTTCATCGTTCTGTACTGGACAGTCAGAGCTCTGGCACCGGCGAAAAAGCATCCGCTCAAGGCATAACATTATCCAGCTCAGCTGATTCTCTGAAAATCAGCTGAGGGATTCCTGAGAAAGGAATCTGATTTCGCATCAACCACAAAAGGTTCAGCCGTGCCGGCTGAACCTTCTTTTTTACAGGGATGATCGATTTTTCGGCTTTCTGGGTCTGGAGACCGCCATGGACAAAGCCCGTTCCATGGCCTGATCATGACTCAGGGTGAAAGGAAGAATGGGCCTTTCGGGATCATCGGCCGCAAACCGGGGATCGTAGAACGGCATGTAGCGCACCACCAGAGAATGCTGGTCGGCTGTATCCTTCATCACGTTGAGACAGCGCTCAATCATGTTGTCGCTTAAGCGGATCAAGGGACGCAGGGCAGGGAGTTTTCCTTCCTGCCACAGGCGGATGGCGTTTTTGGAAAGAACGTTCATTTCCACAAAGACCATCACCGGGGTGAAGAAGCCTTCCTCATCCAGCAGCTTCAGAGAAGACTGGCGGCAGGCCTGCATGAGCTGATCCCGGTTTTCTGAAAAGAACAGGGAATCCACGCTGTCGTTGAGACTGCCTCTGATCTTTTCACCCAGGGATTTGAACAGACTCATCGGTTTTCTCCTGTGGCGTCTTCCAGCACATCCTTAACCAGATCCATGTCGCTGGATTTTCTGTTTTCCATCATCCGCTGTCTTTTCTTCTGTTCTTCAATGGCCATGGTATGGGATTTGCGGTGTTCATCATCCAGGAAAAACATGGTAAAGGTGGCGCTGCAAAGCAGGGTGTCCTCATCATTGAAGATGAACACTTCATAGACGCCGGTGGTTTTACCGGCACTGATGCGGCTGGCATCCGCAAAGAGTCTTCCGCCTCTTCCCGGACGGATGAAGTTGATGGAGGCACTGAGGGTGACCGCATCCCGGCCGGTGGTGAAGCTGGCAGCGCCGGCAGCAGTGTCGGCCAGCGAGAACAGGGCACCGCCGTGAACCAGTCCATACATGTTCAGAATCTTTTCATCAATCACCATTTCCACGCGGGCATAACCGTCGCGGATATCGGTGACGCGCATGCTGGAAGACTGGAGAAAGTGATTGTCCTGGTTGATTCGCTGTGCAATGGCCTGATAATCTTTCTGTGTTGTTTCCATGTTAACCTCCCCGGGACAAAAGAAATCTGCCCGGCTGAAGAAAATGGCCGAAGCAGGAGGTGTCCCAGAAATAGGTTATCATTAAAATAGCTTGTTGTTTCAGGAGGTAATACAAATGACAAACATTCTGATGTGGATCATCGCGGTCTTCATGATCGTGATCGGAGCATATACGGGCTATCAGAACCTGAGAGCCTGGAACAAATCCAAGGACGTCAAGGCGGCTTTTCTGAAGAATCATAAGGACGCGCAGACCGTTCTGATTTCCCGTTCCAGAGCCTGGTGGTTTGTGGGCCTGTCCGCCGTTTCCTTTGCCCTGGCCATTTTCCTGGGCGTGGCCAATCTGGACTTTGAACCCTCTGTCCGTTTCTCCCAGGTTGCCGTTTACGTCGGCCTTGGAGTCTTCTCCGGAGCCATGGTGTTCCAGGCCCTGATGGATTCTGAAGTGGTATACAGCAGCGATGCTTTCGTTCTTTCTACCGAACCCATCCGCTTTCGCAGCATCACCCGTCTGGAAGTGCCCAAGAAGGGCTTCTGGAGCTTTACCAAACCCTGCTTCATGGTACTCAGCGGCAATAAGGAAGAATCCATTCCCAAAACCGTGGGCCGCTGGCTGGAAGGTGCCATGGTGACCTGGAAAAAGGAACGCAAGGAAACCCGCCGGGGCGCCAGAGGCAAAAGAAAATGAACCGGCTGCTGATTCTCTGCGGTTTTCCCGCTCTGGAACAGGGCATGCTGGAGGCTTTGCAGAGTCTGCTGTCTGAGCAGGACTGCCAGAACATTGTCTGCACTCATAATGAAGAAGAATGGAAGAGGGCAGCTGAAAAAGCCGATGCGCTGCTGCTCTGTTCCTTCATGGAAAATGATCCGCAGGCTGCTGCGGCCTTCTCCTTCTGCAAAAGCCTGAACAGGCCCCTGCTGTATGTGGAAGCAGCCAGTCTGCCTGTTCTGATGCGGCTGACGGCCATGAGAAATGAAGTTGACAGCCTCTCTGAACTGCGGGGCTGCCTGGAAGGCGGCCGTCCTTACGGCCTGACCATCAGCCTGTCTGAATAATTGCAGGCCGTGCGGGCATGTCATGGGACACGCCGTTGGAAATCAGGTATTGTGTGGATGAGCAAAAAAGCTCACTTCATAATCAAATTCCCTTTCTTAAACTTTCTTAGAAAAAGAGCCCCCAGGCTCTTTTTCTTTTATAAGGAAGAACATTCCGGAGGAGGAAAGAAGCAGGATCCGGCTGGAAAACCGGAAAGGAAAGCCGGCAGGAAGTGGGCTCAAAACAGGGAATGAATGCGTTCCCGAAAAGAGAGGCCCATGGCGTCTTTCTTAAATTTTTCCAAAGAGAAGCAGCGGCCGTCTCCTTCAGGGATCTCACTTTACAGGCACGAAAACCAGAGGAAAAAGGGCGGAATGCTAGAATGAAATCGAGCTTGAAAGAGCTCGCTTCATAATCATATTCCCTTTCTTTAACTTTCTTGAGTATGGCCGGCGTAAGCCGGCTTATTCATTTCTCCAGGGAAAATGAAGCGAAATACGAGATGGAAAACCTCCTGCGGGAGGCTTTTTTCGAAAAATGACCGGTTTGCAGCACATTTCAGCTAATTAATCTCCGAAAAAATCTTTTTCAGCCATAGAATGGAGAAATATACGGTCCGTTCTTTTTCAGAAGGAGAAACCGGAGGAAGAATGAATCTTCTGTGGGACAGCGGCCTGTTTCTGTCTTTGGAAAATGAACAGAAGTTCATCGGTTTCTGTCAGAAAAACGGAAAATTCCTGTGGTTCTCTGACAGGATTGTCAGATGAAAAAGAGAGGCGCCTGCTTAAAATGGGCTCTGACAGGCATGGTCCCCCCTCGTTGAAGGGGTGTCTGGATATAGTTATAATGTGGAATAGGAAATAGAATATGAACGAAAATAAACTCAAGATTATTATGTTTTCCAGCGCAGATTCCGTCGCCGGCCAGGGCGTGGGAAGCGCCTATGAGGAACAGGTGCGGCTGGTAAAGGAAGGTGCCGCCGATCTGTTTGACGTGGAAGTGAACAAATGGACTGAACGATGCGATATCCAGCATTTTCATACCATTGATCCCATCTTCTATCTGCGCATGATGAATAAGAATGTACTCAATGTGGCGTACTGCCATTTTCTGCCGGATACCCTGGAGGGTTCTCTGAAATTCCCGAAATGGATGGAAGACACCGTCTCCAGCTATGTAATCCGCTTCTATAAATCTGCTGACCGCCTGGTGGTGGTCAATCCCAGCTTCATTGATGAACTGGTGAAGTACGGACTGGACCGTGAAAAAATCACCTACATTCCCAACTTCGTCTCCCATGAGGAATTCCATCCTCTGCCTGCTGAAACCAGAAAGGCGGACCGGGCGGAATACGGCCTGAAAGAAGACGACTTCGTGGTTCTGGGATGCGGCCAGGTGCAGACCCGCAAGGGGGTCAAGGATTTTGTGGAAGTGGCCAAGGCCATGCCCGATGTCCAGTTTGTCTGGGCAGGCGGCTTTTCCTTTGGCAACATCACTGATGGCTACGACGAGCTCAAGGCCATCATGGAAAATCCGCCGGCCAACGTCCATTTCCTGGGCATTGTGGACCGTTCCAGAATGGTGAACATCTACAACCTGTCCGATGTGCTCTTCATCCCCAGCTACAATGAACTGTTTCCCATGACCATTCTGGAAGCCGTCAATCTGTCCAAGCCGCTGGTGATCCGCAATCTGGACCTGTACCGGGACATTCTTTTTGATCATTATCTGAAAGGTGAAAACAACGCGGACTTTGAAAGACTGCTGCGATCCCTGAAAGACGATCCTGAACTGTTTGCCAGACAGAGTGCCGAGAGTGACAAGCTTTCCCAGTTCTATTCCAGAGAACATGTTCTCGAACTGTGGAAGGAGTTCTACACCAGTGCCTGGCAGAAGAAGCAGGAAGACCTTCAAAAAGGACTGAAATAACGATGAAAATCAACAAGCAATATTTGTGGAATATTCTGCTGATCATCTCCATCACCTGCATCGCCATGTATTTCTCTCTGCGGGACAATTTCCAGGAGATCATGGATGCCATCGCCCGGATGAATCCGGGCATGCTGGTGCTGGTGCTCTGCTGGGGACTGCTGTTTACGGCAGTCTGGGGAATCAGCTACCAGATTCTGGCCAGACGCTATGTGAAGACCTATTCCCTGAAGCAGGGAATTGTGGTTTCCTTTGTGGGAACCTTCTTCTCCGGCATCACCCCGTCTTCCACAGGCGGTCAGTTCGGCCAGCTGTATGTGCTGAAAAAACAGGGAATTGACTATTCCGATGCAGCCTCCCTGCTCTGGGCGGACTTCATCATCTACCAGACGACCATGATGATCTATGTGACCATCCTCTTCGCACTGCGCTTTCAGCACTATGCCAATCTGAGCTCCTGGTTCTGGATTGTCTTTGCCGGCTATCTGGTGAACCTGGCTGTGGTGGTGGGACTGTATACCATTGCCCTGTTTCCAAAGTTTTATATCAGACTGGCTACCTGGGGCGTAGGCGTGCTGGGAAGAATGCACATTCTCAAGCACCCGGAACAGACGCTGGCCAATGCGGAAGCGCAGATGACCAACTTCACCCGGGAGATCAAGAAGCTTTCCAAGGACCAGAAGGTGATTTTTCAGTGCATGATCGTCAACTTTCTGAGACTGACTTTGTATTTCTCTCTGCCGTTCATCATTGCCAACGGTCTGAACATTCATCTGCCTCTCAGTAATCTGGTGGACTGTCTGACTCTGTCCTCCTTTGTGACCATGGCCAACAGCTTCATTCCTCTGCCCGGTGCTGCCGGCGGAACGGAAGTCGTCTTCTCCCTGCTCTATTCCAGAATGCTGGGATCTCTGACGGGAGCCGTCATGCTGCTGTGGAGAATGAGCACCTATTATATTCCCGTCATCGCCGGTGCTCTGATCTTCATTTTCTTCAAGAACCACAGCGACCATGAAAAGGAACTGGCCAGAAGCCGGAAAACGGATTCTCTGGCAAAAAGGGAAAAGACGGACGCCGGTTCGGCTGCTGCTTCTGCGGATGCCAGGCCGGATCAGAGCGTTCCCATTACTGAGAAAAGAAAAACGCCGGAGCCGGTGGATCAGCCGCCCTTCGGCAGTCAACAGATCGTGAAAGGACTGAGTCTATGAGAATCGGCCTGTTTACCGATACGTATCTGCCAGATATCAACGGCGTGGTCTCCTCTACGGCCATTCTTCGGAATGCGCTGCAAAGAGCGGGCCATACCGTTTTTGTTGTCACCAACCATTCGGGAGGCGGCATTGAAATGGAAGACGGCGTGCTCCAGCTGCCCGGCCTGACCCTGAAGGGGCTGTATGGCTACAAGATGAGCAGCCCCTTTCAGCTGCGGGCGGATGCGTACATCAAGAATATGAATCTGGATGTGGTTCATCTGCAGACCAACTTCGGTGTGGGCATCTATGGCCAGACCATTGCCCATTCTCTGGGTATTCCTCTGGTGAACACCTATCACACCATGTACGAGGACTACACCCACTACATCAACCCCAAGGGCTATCAGGGATTTGAAAAAATCAGCCGGGAAGCCATACGGGCTGCCAGCCGCAATATGTGCAACCACTGCCAGGCGATTATTTCGCCCAGCGTCAAGACCAAGGAAATCCTCATTGAATACGGGGTGGAAGCACCCATTTACGTGGTGCCCACAGGTCTGGATCTGACCGCCTTTGAAGGTGCTCACGAACATCCGGACATCATTCAGGAATACCGCAACCGGATTTCCGGGGATCCCGAGGCAAAAATCCTGCTGTTTCTGGGCCGGGTGGCCAAGGAAAAATCCCTGGAAATGCCCATTGAAGCGTTCCTGAAATCTAAAGATCCGCATATGCATCTGGCCATTGTGGGAGCCGGTCCCGATGAGGACTATTACCGCACCCTGGCCCGCAGCTGCCCCAATATCCATTTCCTGGGAAAATCCGATCCTTCCCAGGTGCCTTACTGGTATGCGGCAGCGGATGCCTTTGTGTCTGCTTCCCTGTCTGAAACCCAGGGCATGACCTATCTGGAAGCCATGGCCACCGGCCGGATGGTGTTTGGCCGGCGCGATGAAGTGCTCCGGGATCTGGTGGAAGAAGGAAAGACCGGCTACTACTTTGACACCCCGGAAGAACTGCTGGAAAAGGCAGACCAGTTCTATGCCCTGAGCGACGAAGAGCGCCAGGCCAACAGCCTGGCCTGCCAGAAAGTGACAGCACCCTATACCGATGTGACCTTTGCCCACAAGGTGGCTGCCGTCTACAACCAGGCCATTCTGGACTATTCCAGAACTTATGAAGTCGACAAGATCCGCATGCTGGATGACTTTGCCTGGCTGACCCTGTACCGGGATTCCGCCAGAGAGCCGGTGAAGATTCTCGTGCCGCTGGATGACTGCTTTGCCTATAAAATTTCTCTGCATACCAAGCTGGACGCCTATATGGTGGATGCCTATGAAAAGAAGCAGCGCTTCTATCAGGCCTGCCACATCATGCATAAAAAGGCGGCAGCCAGGGAGATCACCTTCCAGCAGGCTGTGCGCTACTGCCGGCTGAAACTGGAGCTCTCCGATGAGGAAGCTCAGGATGTGGCCACCTGGCTGGAACAGATCGGCCTGATCGATGACCGGGCCTATGCGCTGGACAAGGCGGAATACTGGCACCACCAGGGCTATTCCCGGGGTGAAATCCGCAGAAAGCTGGCCAAGGCCGGCATTTCCTCCCAGCTGATTGATGAAGCCTCCCAGCGTATGGAAGACACGGTGGAAAAGGACAATGCGGTCAAGCTGGCCAAACGCCTGATGCATACAGTGAAGGCCAAATCCAGCTCTCTGACCCGCCAGACCGTGGTGCGCAAGGTCATGGCCAAAGGCTTTGGCGCTGCCGATGCCCGGGCTGCCGTAGAAGGGCTGGAACTGAGCGAAGAGCAGGAGCAGGAAGCCCTGGGCCACGCCATTGCCAAGGCCAGAAGGCTCTATGCCTCCAAACCCGAAAAGGAAGCGGAAGAAAAACTGTACCGGTACTGCCGGAATCAGGGCTTTTCCGCCAGACAGATCAGCGACTATCTAGAAAGAGAGAAGGCTGAAAATGAACAAGAAGATTAACGAACTGCATGAAGAAGGGAAGGTTGTTCTCACCTGCCTGATCTCCAGAGCCGATCAGGGACTGACCAACAAGGGCATCCCCTATCTGACCCTGGCTCTGGAAGATTCCACCGGCACCCTGGATGCCAGATGGTGGAACCTGAACGCTGATCAGGTCAAGGCCTGGAAACCCGGAATGATTGTCGAAGCAGAAGGCGATCTGATCATTCACCGCCACGCTCTGCAGCTTCGGGTGCGCAATCTGAAGGTGGTGGAAGACGCCAGCCTCATGGACTATGTCCGGTCTGCTCCGGAAACCACCCAGAACATGGAAGCGGAAATCATGCAGGCGGTGGACGGCATGCAAAGTCCCGTCATCCGCACTCTGGTGAAAAATCTGCTGAAGAAAAACCACGATGCCTTCTTCTCCTGGCCCGCTGCGGTGAAAAACCATCACAACTATCCCGGCGGCCTGAGCTTTCACACCCTGTCCATGCTGAGGACGGCAGAATTTGTCAGCGAACTGTATCCCTTCCTGGATCAGGACCTGCTCTATGCCGGCATCATTCTCCACGATATGGGCAAGATCCATGAACTCTCCGATCCCGTCCTGCCTGAATATACGGCAGCCGGCAACCTCATCGGACACATCTCCATGATGGTTTCCCAGCTGGACCGGGAAGCTGTGGCAGAAGGCGTGCAGGATACGGAGGAAGTCATGCTGCTCAAGCACATGATTCTCTCTCACCATGGCAAGCTGGAATTCGGGTCTCCGGTTCTGCCCATGATTCCTGAAGCCGAAGTGCTGACCATGCTGGACAATCTGGATGCCAGAATGGTCATGATGAAGGAAACCCTGGACAGCACTGTGCCGGGCACCATGTCTCCAAGAGTCTTTGCCCTGGATAACCGCATGCTCTACCGAAGAAAGAGCACACCGGATCAGGAACAGAGTCAGGAAAAGACTGCCGGACCGGATCAGGACTAGCTACGTCAGTCTTACGATGTTTTGACAGGATTTCTGCCAAAGAAAAACAGAATTGCGGCAGCCTCAAGTGAAAAGGCCATACGGTCTGCTCCGGATCCTGCTGCGATGATAGAATGAACAAAAGGGCGAAAGCTCTTTTTCTTTTTCCAGCCCTCGCGGCTGAGGCACTCTGTTTCTTTCCCCGAACAGAGACAGAGTGGTTTTCATGAATACAAAATTACTGAACAGAAGGAGGAAATACCCTTGAAAGTTGGATTTGTCTCTCTTGGCTGTGCCAAGAACCTGGTGGACTCTGAAGAAATGATGGGCATGCTTCGGGAAGCCGGCCATATTCTGGTTTCCAACCCCCGTCATGCGGATGCCATCATCATCAATACCTGCGGATTCATCAACCCCGCCAAGGAAGAAAGCATCAATACCATTCTGGAAATGAGCCGCTATGCCGAAAAGATCATCGTGGTTGGCTGCCTGGCCCAGCGCTATGAAGATGTGCTGCGTAAGGAGATGCCCGAGATCGACGCCGTGGTGCCCATCCGGGACTATGACAAGCTGCCCGCCATCATTGACGAGCTGCTCAAAAGCGAGAAACCAAGCCCTGCCTGGGACTCCAGAAGAACTGTTTCCGGCAATCCCTGGAGCGCCTTTGTAAAGATTTCTGACGGCTGTTCCAACCACTGTACTTACTGTGCAATTCCTTTGATCCGTGGGGAACAATCGAGTAAATTTATAGATGAAATCAGGGAAGAAACAGAGTACCTGGTTTCCCAGGGTGTCCGAGAGATCACTCTCATTGCCCAGGACACCACCAAATACGGCCTGGATAACTACGGCAGCCTGAAGCTCGGCGATCTGATCCGCGAACTGGATCAGATTGAAGATCTGCACTGGATCCGCATCCTGTACATGTATCCTGACGAGATTGAGGAAGACGTATTACAGGCCATGAAGGAAAGCTGCAAAGTCCTTCCCTACTTCGACATCCCCATGCAGCATGCTAACAACCGCCTGCTGAAGAAGATGAACCGCAGAGGAACAAAGGAGGACGCTCTCGCCCTGATCAGCCGGATCCGCGAACTGTTTCCGGAGGCAGTGCTGAGGACCACCATGATCGTGGGATTCCCTTCCGAAACGGAAGAGGAGTTCGAGGAGCTGCTGGACTTTGTAAAGGAAGTCGGCTGGGACCGTCTCGGTGCCTTTACCTACTCGAAAGAGGAGGATACGCCAGCCGCATCCATGGACCAGGAAGTTGATGAGAACACCGCCGTGGATCGTCTGAACCGCCTGATGGAGGTTCAGAAAGAAATCTCATATAGAAAGAATTTAAGAAAAGTAGGATCTGTGATTGAAGTCCTGGCTGAAGATAAGGAAGCCCTGAAAAACCGCTGGCACGGACGGTCCGCAGCGGACGCGCCTGATGATGTGGATGGACAGGTGATCTTTACTTCCGACCGGGAACTGGAACCGGGCGAATTTGTCCCGGTGAGGATTACCGATGCTTCCCAGTATGACCTTTACGGTGTTCTGGAAGAACCCGAAAAGAACTGAAAAGCCCTCGGCAGTCCGTATTCAAGGAGGTCTTAGAAATGACTAAGGAAGAACTGGTTAACGCTTTAAAGGCAGCAGTAGGCGGAACACCCTATGGTGACATGCTGGTAGACGAAGCAGCAGAAACCTATGGCGATGCTGACAAGAAATACGGACAGGACATGAAAGACCGTCTCGATGAGAGACTCGGCATCCTGAAAGCCTATGCCCGCATCCATAAGAATGCAGGTGCTGATGCCAAGGCAGCAGCTGAAGACGAAAAGATTGCTATCGTCGAAAAAGCTCTTGCAGCTCTGAAATAAATTCTGTAAACGAACATAAGACTGTTCACAGAACAGTCATCTATACAACTGATCCGGCCATGCCGGAGAATCCAGGATGGCGCAGGAAGGATGTTCCTTCCAGGGAGTGAACATGACAAAAGAAGATCTTTTGATGGCTCTGCAGGCTGCTGTAGGAGATACCCCCTATGGCAGAAAGCTGGTCAGTGAAGCGGATGAGACGTGGGGCGCTGCCGAAAAGAAGTACGGATGGAACATGAAGGACCGTCTGGACGACAAGATCGGCGTGCTCAAGGCGTATCAGAAGATTCATGCCGCCGCTGGCAAGGAATCTCTTGCCGAAGCGGAAGGCGAACGGATTGCCGTCTGCGAGAAGGCTCTTGAAGCCATCCGCGGATTTTACGAATAGGGATCCTGCCCCTGTAAAAAAACAGGAAAGAGAACGGGAATGATGAAGTTGGAGAAAGACTTGATCATAAGCCTCCTCTCCACAGTCAGCAAAAATGCTGAAGGAGAATACATATCATGATGACAAAAGAAGAACTGGTTAACACCCTGAAGAACGCTGTTGGCGGAACCGCTTATGGTGATGCTATCGTCGAAGAAGCAGCTGAAACCTATGGTGATGCTGACAAGAAATACGGCCAGGATATGAAAGACCGTCTGGACGAAAAACTGGGTGTTCTGAAAGCCTATGCCCGCATCCACAAGAACGCTGGCAAGGACGCCATGGCTACAGCTGAAGACGAAAAGATCGCTATCGTTGAAAAGGCTCTGGCTGCTCTGAAATAAGAGTTTCAGCAGGAAACACAACAAACTGTCACTGATCTGACATCTTGCTTTTGCAGAGTTCTGCAAAAGCATAAAGGAGGATGAATTCTCATGACAAAAGAAGAACTGGTAAGCAAACTGCAGGCTGCAGTTGGCGGAACCGCCTATGGGGATGCACTGGTAAACGAAGCTGCAGAAACCTATGGTGATGCCGACAAGAAATACGGATTCAGCATGAAGGACCGTCTGGATGTACGTCTGGGTGTCCTGAAGGCTTACGAGAAGATCCATGCCGCTGACGGTGAAGAAGCCAAGGCTACTGCCGAAGCTGACAAGATCGCCATCGTTGAAAAAGCCCTGGCTGCAATCGAATAACTCCACTCTTCAATCGAGACTGAACCATACTCAGTGGGCAGGGCTGACGCCCTGCCCATTTGGATATCCAGGGTTCAGAACTATAGAAAGGGAGTGCTGGAATGTTTGAATTAAAGGATCTTCAGGAGTATACAGCTCTGCCCCCGGTGGTTTTTGATGCCCCGAAAACGCTGATTCTCATGTCCATGCCCAGCGTGGACTCGGAAGAAGCCCGGTTTTACTTTGCGGATGAGTCCAACCGTTTCTGGCCGCTGCTTTCAGCCATTTACCAGATGCCGGCAGACACACCCCAGGAAAGACTGAAGCTGATGGAATCCAATCACCTGGCCCTCTGGTCTGTGGTGAAATCCTGTCTGCGCTATCTGTCCAGAGAGGATACCATGCAGGACATTGTCCTCAATGACATCCCCGGTTTTCTGGAAGACTATCCCACCATCAACCGCATCGTCTGCATTTCCCATGACACCCTGCGGCTGCTGCAGCAGGCAGACCCCGAGGCTGCCAGAATGGCCGTCTACGTTCCTTCCCCATCAGCCGCTGATTTGTGGTACGATTCCGTGGATAAACTCCTGCCGGAATACGCACAGGCACTGGGAGTCTAGAACGGGAGGCACGCCATGAAACTGTACTGGGCAAAAACCAAGGAAGACGCCATCATTCCGCATAAGCGCACGGAAGACGCAGGATACGATCTCTACCCCTGCTTTGAAGAGGATTACATGGAGATCCTGCCCCATGAAACCCGCATGGTACCACTTGGCGTAGCCAGCGCCTTCAGTGAGGACTGGGTCATGATTCTCAAGGAACGAGGATCCACCGGAACAAAGGGCATTGCCCAGCGGGCCGGCGTCATTGATTCCGGGTACCGGGGAGAATACCTGGCACCCGTCACCAATACCGGGCTCAAGCCCCTGCGCATCATCAAGAAGGCCGCTCTGGAGAAACTGAGTGAACAGGAAAAGGAAAACCTGCTGCTCTATCCCTATGAAAAGGCCATCTGTCAGGGCGTTCTGCTGCAGATGCCGCAGGCCCAGACAGAAGAAATCTCTCTGGATGAGCTGAAAGCCATGACCAGCCAGCGGGCTGAAGGAAGGCTTGGCAGCAGCGGAAAGTGAGTACAGGCTTCAGGCTGGCACACACTGGATTCTGAATAAACGAATGAAAAAGCCGCAGAAGGAAACGAAAGTGTTTCTCTCTGCGGCTTTTGATGTTTTCAGGAAGGCTGAATGGATCCGCTGAAAGCGGGAATTCAAAACCGGGACGAGACAGAAAAACGCGGAAAGCCGAAAGACTTTCCGCGTCATTTCTATGGGTGATCACTCAGAAGAGGAAGGGACTAGTGGTTTTTTCTTCTTCTGGAAACAGCTGCGGTGATGGCACCGGCAGCAGCCAGGATGTACCAGCCGGCCTGAGAAGCAGCAGAAGTCTTCACGGACTTGCGGGTGGTCTTGCCGGTGGACTTGTTCACTGCAGAATCATTCTTCTTATCCGGAGTGGTCTTGTCTACGGGTTCGGGAGCCACGATGGGATCCTTGCTTTCCGGTTTTTCCGGTTCAGCCGGTTTGTCAGGCTTGTTGTTCAGAACTTCGTCGATCTGTTTCTGCAGATCTTTCTTCTGATTCAGCAGATCCTGAGCATCGGTTCTGGACAGGGAATTGTTTGCCAGACCTTCCTGAACGTTCTTCTGGAAGACGTCGATGGAGGCGCGCAGAACAACGGGGAAGCTTCTGGTATCCAGAGTGGTCAGATAAGCACTGAAGTCAGCCAGTTCCTTGAGCATTTCTTCAGAAGGAGCCAGACGCAGACTCATGTAAGCCATATTCAGAGCAATGGCAGCTTCGTCTACTTCAGACTGGCTGGCAGGATTGGCCAGAACGTCTTTTGCATGATCCAGAGCAGCGGTGAAGTCGGCTTTGCCGTCTTCCATGTACTCATCCAGGTTGATGCCTTCGCTGGCAGTGATGACCATGGCCAGCAGGTCGGTGTTGATGGTTTCGGAAGGCTGCAGAGCAGCGATGGCTGCGGTCAGTTCTTCAACGGCTTTCTGAATGCTGGCATCCAGAGCATTGGGGTTGTCGGCAACAGTTTTGGCATTGGCCAGAGCAGTCTGCAGAGCAGCCCAGGAAGCAGCGTCGTAATCAGCTTCCTTCAGAGCTTCAGCCTGTTCGATGAGAGCTAACAGAGGAGCTTTGTCACTGGTGAAGTCCAGCATGTGGATGGCTTCGGAGAGCTTTCTCCAGGCAGCGTTGATTTCGTCCTGAGAGGAAGCGCCGTTTTCCAGAATGGCTTCTGCTTCGGCCAGAGCCTGGTCGAAGTAGTTTCTGACGGTTTCGTTGAGAGTGTCAGAGAGTTCTACGTTGTGAGCGTAGCTGACGGCCTGTTCCAGCAGACGGTAGTCGAATTCATCGGGTTCCTCGGGATCTACCGGTGCATCGGCTTCGCGCTCGTACAGAATAATCTGGTTGTTGGCGTTGGAGATGGTTTCACCGGCATAGCCGCAGAAGCCGTCTTTGGAGCTGGAGAAGTTCAGATACATGGATCCGGTGTGGATGGCGATGCAGTTTCCGCCGGAAGCGGCTGTGCCAGTCGCAATTTCCAGTTCGCAGGGAGTATCAGACAGGCTGATGTTTCTGCTGCCGGAAGTCATGGTCAGGTATTTTCCGGAAGTCTTGTCCATGACGGTCCACTTGCCGGAAGAAGCGGGTTTGATGACCCAGAGCATTTCGTCATAGGCACCCTTGAGCTGGTTTTCCAGATCGCCCAGAGCGATGTTTTCCAGAACATCACTGTGAGTCAGAGTGCTGACGCCGCCTGCAGTCTTCAGCTGAGGCTGGATGGCACTGCCGGCCTTGGAAATGAGCAGATAAGCCTTTTCTTCATTGGCCAGAGAGCTGCGGGTGTAGTGAGGCAGGCTGATGGCTTCCAGGGAAACGGAAGCGTTCAGAGTGACGGCCTTGCCTTCTGCATCTGTGGCGCTGATTTCAACAGCAACGGTTCCCTTGCCGCCCTTGGTGAAGGACAGGGTTTTGGCTGTATCGGTGCCTTCTGCCTTCACGAAGCCAGGCAGAGTCCAGCTGATGCTTTCAATGGAAGCCACACCGGAAGCAGAGACGTTCAGGGATACGGTGTCGGAGACATCCTTGCTGATTTCGGTGACGGCTGCGCCCTTATCATCAGAGATCTGGATGACAGGTTCGCCCTCGGAAGCACTGACTTCCAGAGTGGTTGTTGTAGTATAGGTTTCACCTTCTGCATCAACAGCAGTCAGAGTGATTTCATAGCTGCCGGCTTTTCTGCAGAACAGAGACAGATCTCTGCCGTTTTCTGTCAGATCAAAGGCGGAAGGATCAGAAACGCTCCAGGAGAAGGTGGGTGTAACGATGTTCTTGCTCAGAGCACTGATGACGGTTGTGGCACCAACGGTTCCTGCTTCTGCCTGAACGGACAGAGTGGGTTCACCAGTGTTGCGCAGAATGGTCTTGGGAGATGCGGTTTCAGCATGGGAAATATCGTAACCTGCCAGGATGCCGGAATCGTTGTACTTGTTGTTGTAGTTTCCGGTGCTGCCCAGAGCGTGCAGGCCGTCCTTGCTGTAACGGTTGAACACGATGCGGTCAGGATAGATTTCACACATGGTGGCGGTCAGCGTGTTGTCTGCTGTGCCATCTTTCCAGTAGCCGACATAACCGGCGTTCATGTAGGTGAAGGTCAGTTCTTCGGTGGTGTAGTAGTTGGTGGTGTTGCCGGACTTTCTGGTTTCATCAGGGATGGCCATCTTGTCGCCGGGTTCACGGAAGACAGTGGAGCCGCCCAGGTAGCTGTCCCAGCCGTTGGAATGGTTGTGGCCAAACAGGAAGATGATATCCTGATCAGCACCATGACGGTTGAGGACATCGAAAACCAGAGAAGCGTTCATGTTATCGCCGGCACCATACAGGGAAGATGTACGTCCTGTAAAATGCAGAGGCACATGAGACATGACGATGACAGGACGGTTGTCGCCTTTGTTTTCCTTTTCAGTCAGATAGTTGTCCAGATTCTGACTCAGACGTTCAACGCGGGCTCTGTTAGTGGAAGAGCTGCCCTGATATCAGGGGAAGCAGCCGTCTGTATCGGCCCCGTACATGGTGTTGATGGCATAGACAACGAAGTTGTCGTATTCATAGGCACCGTGATTGTACGGATAGTTGGTGAGGTCGTGGTTGCCCTGGATGGCAACTGTTTCATGATCGAAGCCCCAGAGGTTGTTCACTTCTTCGTTCAGGGCTTCAATACCGTAGGTCGGATCGGCATCGTAGTTGTAGCGGCCGCTGAAGGCGGAATAGTCACCGCAGTACAGAGCGGCATCCAGTTCGATGTAACCGGCATCCACCATCTTCTGGCCAATGCCGCGGATGGTGCTCTTCAGGCTTTCGGGTACATCAGCCTTGGAGGTGTAGGGAGAAACTTCGTTTCCTGTCTGGAAGTCGGACAGGAACAGAATGTCTGCCAGTGCATCACCGGCGGGTGGTGTGGGATCATCCGGATCCACGGGTTCGCTTTCTTCTACTTCATAGAAGGCCAGCTGGTTGACGTTGGTGTGTTCGTCCTGAGAATAGTTGGTTCCATTATAGAAGCTGAAACCGTACTGGGTTTCGGAGTAGTTGATGTACCAGGTGCCCAGGTTCAGGGAGATGGATTTGCCGGAACGCAGATGATCGGCGGTCAGAAGATTGACATACTGAGGTTCGTCTTCCAGAGAAATGGGTCTTTCTCCTTCCACCATGTGCATGTACTTGCCGGTGGAAACATCTTCCATGGCGATTTTGCCTTCCTCATTAATATGGGCTTTCCATACCCAGCTGCCGGAGCACTCGATTTCCTGGCTGGGGTCATCGAGGTTGAGACCGCTGAGGCTGGCTCCCTTGAAGACGCTGCTGACCTTGGAACCGGAAGTGATTTCCGGAGTCAGGACCTGATCGGTTTTGGCGGATCCGCCGACAAGAATATAGCTCTTGCCATCTTCCATGGAAGATGCGCGTTTTGCCTTGACTGTTTCATTCGCTCTGGGTACAACCTGAGTCTGAATGGAAACGGAGCCGGAACTCTTGGCAGCTACCTGCAGGGGAGCAATGGAGGCAAACTGCAGAACGCCCATGGACAGAGCGGCAGTGCCTGACAGGATCTGTTTTTGGATTTTTTTCATAGCTGTAGTTCTTTCCTTTTCTCAAATAATTGAGTCATCCCGCTTCAGCTTCTGATTTCCAGAGATCCGGCGGCCGGCGGGGCCATGTCTTTTCTCGAAGTTCCTGTCTGGCACAGAGAGGACTGGGGGAAGAAGAGGGCTTGCCGATCGGGTGAAAACGGAAGCTGCTTCTGCTTATCTCCTTTCAAATGTAAGCGGTATTTTTACATATCCTACAATAGCATCGGACAGACAAAATTCCTACATCAAACAGGCTGAAGTGTACGGAAAAGATGGATAAAATACCTTATTCATAGGAGATTCGGCCCCTGGTTAATACATCAAACAAAGACCGATAAAAGAAATAAAACAGCTGTAAACGAAAATCTGATTATGACTATTCAGGTCCAAAAAACAGACACCTGTTCTGAAAAAGGAATCTGATCATTCTCAAAAATTTTTCCTGCCGCGATGGTTCAGAAAAGAGTTTGAAAAGAGGAATGCCATAATAAAATCAGAACAAAAAGAAGCCTTGAAAGGAGAAAGACCATGTCAGAACATCAGGAAATACAGACATCGGGACTGATACTCGATCATGTTTCTGCCCTGGATACGCTGGCTGTTCAGACAGCCGACACCGTGGTCAGAGCAGGCAGCCTGCTGCTGGAATCCGGAGCAGAGGTTTACCGTGTGGAAGAAACCATGCGGCGCCTGGGCCTGTCCATTCCCGGTGTCAGAGAATGCATCGGCTATGTCAGCGCGACGGGAATTATCTGTACGGCTGTCTGTGAGGATGGTATGGCGACCAGAGTAGCCCGGATCTTTGGCGGGCAGAGGAATCTCTGGGTGCTCAATGCGGTCAATACCCTGAGCCGGGAAAGTGAAGAAAAGCATTTCAGTGTGGCAGAAATCAATAAGCGTCTGGATGAGATCAAGCAATATCCGACCTATCCCCTGGGCATGCGCGTTCTGTTTGCAGCCATCGGAACAGCCGGCTTTGCCCTGTTCTTCAACGGCGGACTGGAAGACATGGCTGCTTCCTTTGTCATCGGCATGATTCTGCAGATCATGGGAGACTTTCTGTCTTCCAGACATCTCCACAGCTTTCTGGTCTCTCTCATACAGGCCTTTGCAGCAGTGATCCTTTCCTGGCTCAGCGAGCAGATTCTGCCGGGCTGTACGGAATCCATCGTTGTCATCTCTTCTCTGATGCTTCTGGTGCCGGGACTTGCTATTACCAACGCGATCCGGGACACCATGATGGGCGACTATCTTTCCGGTATGGCCAGACTGATGGAAGCCTTCATTACCGCAGGGGCCCTGGCCATTGGAGCCGGCCTGGGTCTGTATCTGATCCGGTAACCGGATCCAAGCCTTTCTCCATGGACTGGGCTGGTCCATCTGGAAGGAGATCTAATGCTTGCAATATATATGGAACGAATTGGCAGGAAAGGAGGTTGGTCATCATGAGTACCCTGCAGTTCTGGGATATGGTTGTCCGCGGTTTTTTCGGGGCCGGTCTGGCTACTCTGGGCTTTGCGGTTCTGTTCAATCTGAGAGGCAAGGCTCTGTTCTTTTCCAGCGTGGTTGGCGGTGTCGGGGGTCTGGCCTATAATCTCTGTTTCTATCTGTTTGGATGGAATGCAGCCATTTCCAATTTCTTTGGTGCTGTTGCTCTGACAGTCTGTGCAGAAATCTGTGCCCGCAGGCTGAAGATGACAGTCACGACTTTCCTGGCCGGAGCATTGATTCCTCTGGTGCCTGGCGGAGATGCCTATCGAATGATGTATGCCTTCATGCAGGATACGATTTATCCCGGTCTGCAGTACCTGCTGACCACTCTGACTATTGCGGGCATGCTGGCCCTTGGGATCCTGCTGGTTTCTTCCCTGACCAGACTGTTTTTCTATTCCAAGAGAAAAGTGGCGGAAGCCACCCGCATTACGGCCACCTATCTGAGTTCAGCTGATCTCAAAATCAAAAGAAAAGGGAATTCAGCCGGGCCCAGAAAAGAGAAGGGAAAACAGACTGAGGAGGAAACAGTGCGGAAGCATCCTCAAAATGCGAAACTTACAGGCGATTCTGCTGATAGAGAAAGCCTGAAATATTCAAATGAAGAAAAAAGGGGTTGAGGGTTGATCATTGCTTGGAAATGAGCTATATTTAGGAAGCTTTCAGGAGCAAACCACCGCAGAAAATATTCTGATCACTCGTTCTTGTGTTTTTTAGAAAGTGTGTTATAGTAGTTAACGCTTCAAAGCAATGCGCCATTAGCTCAATTGGATAGAGCGTCTGACTACGGATCAGAAGGTTGTGG